>Ga0164315_10004356_pt1 | contig 10981 bp, 11 predicted proteins | sample GuaBasSedimGuay6_FD_113737 | JGI IMG/M metagenome (GOLD analysis project Ga0164315, IMG submission 113737) | Subseafloor sediment microbial communities from Guaymas Basin, Gulf of California, Mexico - Guay6, Core 4569-2, 0-3 cm | ecosystem: Environmental > Aquatic > Marine > Hydrothermal vents...
AATAAACACCCTCAAGTGTCCCTTGTAATGCAGTATTACGTGGAAAAATTGTTACTTTAGAATTCAATACCCCATTAGATGAAATATACGATGATAAAAAATGAAATATCAGGTACGCTTACACCGCTTATTTGGGATAGTATAGGTGCCTTTTACAGATATAATGCAAAACTAAAGGCAATCATCTGGCAACAACAATGTTGTGCGTCATGCATGGAGAACATCCTACTAATATGAGACAAATGAGATGAACATAACATTGTGGATAATTACTGCGGGACTATTGATATTTTCTTTAGTAAAAAGTAGAGAAAAGACAATAACAGCTTTAAAAAAAGCATTCAATAAATTCACCAACATTTTATCATTATTCTTACTTGTTATGGCTGGATTTGCTTTGATTGTTACTTTTCTATCCCCTGAGTTTTTACAGGAATATATCGGAACTGAATCTGGAATCAAGGGGATTGCAATATCCCTTGGATTAGGAAGTGTTTCAATTATGCCAGGATTTGCCGCATTTCCTTTGTGTGCCGCCCTAAAAGCAGAAGGAATACCTTTTTATATCATAGCTGCTTTCAGTTTATCATTGATGAATGTTGGAATTATTACATTCCCTATTGAGAAAAAATTTCTTGGATTTTCAGTTGCATTAATAAGAAACCTTATAGCATTAATTATATGCATTATTGCAATAATAATAGTTAAAATCGTATTTGGAGAGTAACATGAAAAAATCGAAACTGATAAATATAATACTTATAACCATATTCTTTGTATTTGTGGGGATTTCGTATTTAATGGATTTTGAGAAGGGAGAAAAAACGGGACAAGCATTTTTAAGTGTTCTGATTGAGATGTTAAAAATATTACCCTGTGCATTTATTCTTATTGGACTCTTTGAGGTTTGGGTAAAAAAAGAGACGGTTATTCAACATCTTGGAGATAATTGCGGAATAAAAGGATACTTATGGGTTTTATTATTGGCAGGGTTCTCTGTTGGAGGACTATATGTCGCTTTTCCTTTGGCTGAGACTTTAAATAAAAAAGGAGCATCGCTAAAGATAATTTTTACTTATCTTGGATTTGTTGGAGTATTTCGTATACCAATGACAATTTTTGAAATAAGTTTCTTGGGATTACCATTTACATTGGTAAGATTAATGGTTACAGTGCCACTATTTTTGCTGATAGGAATATTTATGGGGACAATATTGAAAAAAAGAGGATATAAATTAAAAAAATGCACGAACGCACAACACATGGTATAGTGGACCTGCTATATTTGACCGGACAGTAGAAAACTTAATCAAAAAGCACTCATCAAAACCATACAACCCTGATATTGCAAATACTTTTTTCAGAATTGGATATATTGAATCCTGAGGAAGGGGAACAATAAAAATAATTGAGAAATGCAAAGAAGCAGGATTACCTATTCCAAAATATTATTATGAGGCATCAGATTTCTGGCTTGAATTCAAAAAAGACATTTACAATGAAGAATATTCAAAATCTCTAAATTTAAACAATAGGCAAATAAAAGCTGTGTTATTCACAAAAGAAAACGGAAAGATTACTAATAGTGAGTATCGGAAAATAAATAGTATCGGAAAAACAACAGCAACTGAAGACTTATCTGAATTAGTAAAACTTAATCTTTTGAAACCATCAGGGATTAAAGGTAGAGGAGCAAAGTATGAACTAAAATAATTGGCCAGTAAAAATTGAATTTAAAAACAAAAAGCAACCTAAAATGAATTGCACAAATTGCACATCGACCTGAAAAAAAGATTATTCAATAAATATGAGAATTCGGGAAAAAGCCACCGCAAAAGCCATACACATTATTTAAGTCTTTTAGCACCTGGATTAACCGCAAATGAGCTTTGTAAATCAGGAAACTGGAATGTAAAGTTTTATGTAGATAATCAATTTATCTATGAAGATAATATTAATACAGGTGCAGGGTCATGTTTCTATAGAAATGAATTTTCAAGCGTTGGAGTTCCTTTAATTGCGAAGGAAGAAGTTTTTGATAAACATTGGGGAACTTATCTATGGAAACGATTCTTTTATAAAGAGAAAAACGAAAAGTTATTTCTGGATGGTTCTCATGAATTTAGTCCATATTTAATGATCAATAATGAAGTCAAATATGGTGATATTGTTGCAATAGGCTCAGTCTTGATTTCCTTGCAAGAAAAAGAAGTAGCTGAGCAAGCTATTAGTGTACAGCCTATTCAAGAAAATACGGAATGGAAAATTGCTGACCAAAATTATAATAAGGCTTTGCTCAGAGAAGTAAATAAAAAGGTTGCACAGGAGCGATATAAAAAATTGACCAGTATTATTGTAATCAATAATGGCGAATTGATGATTGAAGAATACTTTAACGGAGCGAATAGAAATACCATGCACGATACCCGGTCCGTTGGCAAATCGTTTGTAGGCACATTAATGGGGCTTGCAATTTCAAATGGTTTTATTAAAGATGAAAATGAAAAACTAAACAAGTTTTATCAATTGGATAAATACAAGAATTACAGTCAACAAAAAGAGAGTATTTCCATAAAGGATTTATTAACCATGAGTTCCCTCTTCATGGGTAATGATATGGATATATCGTCACCAGGGAATGAGGAAAATATGTACCCTCTGAATGACTGGGTTAAATTTACACTTGATTTACCTATCGATAGTTCTAAATTGACTAAAAAGAAATGGAGCTATTTTACAGCAGGCAGTATTCTATTGGGAGATATTTTGAATAAATCTGCGCCGACTAACTTAGAAAGTTTTTCGGCTGATAAATTGTTTAAACCCCTTAATATTAAAAATTATAAATGGTAATATACACCTACCGGAGTTGTAAATACTGCGGGCAGCCTTCAGTTGTCATCTATCGATCTTGCAAAATTTGGAGTGCTATACCAGCAAAAAGGGAAATGGAATAACAAACAAATTGTTTCAGAGTCGTGGATAAAAAAATCAACGACATCTATTATTCAGCGAGAAGAAAATAACGGAGGTTATGGTTATCAGCTTTGGTGTGATACATTGGGGAACAATAATTATGCTTATAAGGTAAGTTATGCCACAGGAAACGAAGGAAATATGATAGTGATTTTTGAAGACATTCCAATAGTAATTGTTATAACAGCAACTGCATTTGGAGACCCTTTAGGTCATTCACAAGCCAATGAAATAATTGAAGATTACTTGTTACCATTGATTGTTGAAACAATACATGAATGGTTTAAACGAAGTGAGAATCACAGCACACACAAAGTGCATATGTCCATTCCTCCCATTCAGTCGGCACGGCACATACACCTATCGTAGGCAATCCTTCGAAAGGATTGCCAAATCATTTATGAAAAAAAATCTAAAAAGTAAATAAAATGAAACATGTAAAATTATTGCTCATATTTATTTTTGTTTTACAACTGACAACTGTTTATTCACAAACTAAAAATGATAATTACTATAATATCACTGACTATGGTGCGATAGGTGATTCTTTAACCAAATGCACAAAAGCCATACAAAGGGCTATTGATGTTTGCAGTAAAAATGGAGGCGGTACTGTGCATATATCTTCCGGTGTTTATATGACAGGTATGCTTGTGCTTAAAGACAATGTTGTTCTTGATCTAAATGCAGGCAGCGAACTACGTGCAATACCTGATGTTAAAGAATTTCCTGATACAGAACCTAATACCCCATCCAATTTTAACATTATCTTTCGTCATGCTTTGATATATGCTGAAGATGCGAAAAATATCGGCATCATTGGCCAGGGCACCATTAATGGGCAAGGACAAGCTGAGGCATTTAAACCAACCACTTTGAAAAAGCCAGATAGATACCAAAACAGACCGAGTCTCTTAAGGATAGTAAATTGTAATGGAGTTCGATTGGAAAATATACGACTGATAAATTCAGGGTTCTGGACTGTTCATCTAATGGCAAGCCATGATGTTGTGGTGCAAGGTATTTCTTTATATTCCCGTACGGCCAATTACAATAATGATGGAATAGACATTGATGGTTGTGAGAATGTTAGGATATCAGATTGCTATATTAACAGCCTTGATGATGCTATCAGTATCAAAGCTACAGGCAATAAACCAGTCAGAAATATAATGATAAATAATTGCATGCTTTCTTCACATTGTAATGCAATAAGAATGGGAGCGGAGAATTTTGCTGGTTTTGAAGATGTACATTTTTCCAATTGCCATATTTTTGAATCAGCAAACGGAATTACCTTTCAAAATATTGATGGTTTTCCAATGAAAAGAATTTCATTTAAAGGAATATCTTTTTTTGAAACCGGAATTCCTATTCATGTTATCACTGGAAGGAAATCATATCCCATCGGTGTACCAGAAGAAGAGTATCCCTGTCCACCTAAAGAATTACCTGCATCTATTGAAGACTTGGTTTTTGATAATATTACTGGCAGCCAGATTGGTTATTATAAAGGTGCTGGCGTTGGAAATGATACTGTAATAAGGCATTACCGCAATGCAATTATCCTGAGCGGACATGAAAATGCTCCATTAATAAGATGTACAATGAGTAATATCTTCATGCATTTTAATGGTGGTGGAACAATGGAAGATAGCAAAGTCACTTTACCTGAAGTAAATAATATGCCCAATCCAAGTTCTGAACCAACACCGGTTTATGGTATTATCGCAAGGAATACGGAAAATCTCCTGCTAACCAATATCAAACTTTCTTATCAGGAAAAAGATGTACGTCCTGCTATAGCAATTGAAAATAGTACAAACGCTATTTTAAAAAGCATAAATGTTCATTCGGGTGGTGTTTTGCCTGTTATTCAGTATTGTAATAGCATAAAACCTTATATCGAAAATTGTACTGAATTCTTTGATAAAGGTGAAATGAAAGTAATTTCAGAAAAGAATGGTAACGTAAAAAATAAAGATAATTTCTATTAATGGGGCTTCACAATTATCTGCAGCTACTACAGATGCTAATGGTGGTTTTATTTTAAGTGATGTAGCGTTAGGGACTTATACGCTGGACTATGTAAAAGTGGGGTATGGCACATATAAGTTATACGATGTCAATCATAATGTTTCGGGTGCTAATACAATTATAACCAAGATCCCGTCATTAGGAAAGATTTCTACAACTGAGGTCACCAGTTTGACAGTTGATGATGCTGGTGCCGACATTATTATTTCAGTAACTACAGATCCAGGTGGCACCTCAAATTCTTCAAGATATATCCGCTATTTCTTTAATAGCCAATCTGGAGTAAGTAACACCGACTATACTAAGTATTCTGAAGTGTTACAAATCAACATTAATCCTCATGATAAAACATTCACAAAATCTGATTTGAATGATATGGGATTTGCTTCTGGCAGTACTGTTTACGTAAAGGTTTATGGAGAATCGTTTTACAGCAATGAGTATGATGATCCAACTTTAGGTATTAGAGTTTTTCCTAATTAAAATCTAACCAGTGCCAGTGAGGTATCGTTTGATGTACCATAAAATCTGCGTATAATAATAAGGCCCAGCAGTAAGCGAATTCAAGGCTCAGTTGAGCTCCAAAAAGAGGCCGTAAGTACAACGCTTGTCTTTTAACTATCTATACTGGACTGTTTGCTCATATGATTAGTGATCAAATATGTACTTAGGAATCCTACAATAAAGATGGCAATTGTCCCGAATACAATGGTTAGGTATCCGTGGAATGGGCTTGCATACTCTGCCATACTTGTACTCGTGAAAATATAGGGTGACAAACTCATCCAAACGATGATTATCAAACCCACAATTACTCCAATGATAGCCCCTTTTGGTGTGATCTTTTTAACAAATGCACCGAGCAGGAATAGCCCAAGCATGCCGCCGCTAAATATAGAAGCAAGCTTCCACCAGGCTTCCAGAGCACTTTCAACATTTATAAGAGCTATTGCTATACCGATACCGAGAATACTGATGATCAACGATGAGATGTAAAGCACCTTCATTGAATCCTTATCTGTTATTTCGGATTTCTTGTATCGTTTGTAATAGTCGGTCAAAATGACTGTAGCCGAGCTGTTAAGACTCGTGGATACTGTACTCATACCGGCTGCAAATATGGAAGCGATCAAAAGGCCTGTCAAACCTGTCGGCAGACTGTTGACAATGAAATATGGGAATATCTTATCGCTCATTGCCGGATCGTGCAATTCGGCTGGAAGAGCTGAGGGCATGGCGGTATAATAAGCAAAAAGAGATGTGCCGATCAGGAAAAAGACCATAGAAACAGGTATGTACAAAAGGCCACCGAGCAATGCGGATTTTTTTGCTTCATATTCATTGCGTGATGCCATGTATCGTTGCACATAGTTTTGATCGATACCATAATTCTGAAGGTTGATGAAAATTCCATAAATCAATACCACCCAGAAAGTAGATTCTGTTAAGCTAAAACCATAACTTCCAAGGCTGAACTTGTGGTGTTCGGCTGCAATGGTAAATACTTGTCCGGGCCCTTCAGGCATAGAATACATAATTATCATCAGGCTGATCAGGGCGCCGGCAATAAGGATGATGCCCTGGATGGCATCAGTCCACATTACGGCCTGTATTCCTCCAAGCAAGGAATAGATCATGACTGCCAAACCGGTAATGATGATGATGGTGGCAATGTCCCAGCCAAACATAGCATTTAGTGGTAAAGCCAGAAGATATAGTATGGTGCCAATCCGCATGAACTGGGTGAGTAGATAGCAAGCCGAAACGTAGATCCGGGCCCAAACGCCAAAGCGTGTTTCCAAATATGCGTAAGCTGATGGACTGTTGGCTTTTCGATATAACGGAACAAAAAACCTGATAGCCATATATGACGCAACCGGTATGGAAAGACTAAACACAAATGCATTCCAGTTCGATTTGTAAGCTATGCCCGGTAAAGCCAGAAAGCTGATGCTGCTCACGAATGTGGCAAATATAGACATTGTGACCACCCATCCCGGAAAATTGCTGTTACCTAAAGTAAAAGCACTGGACGACTTATTTTTTTTGTAAAAAGAACTACCAAATGCTATAACACCCAGCATAAACACAATAAAAATAATCAGATCAGCAGTTTTCATAGGGGAAAAATTATAGGTGATTTTCTATACGTGTAAAGAGTTACAATACTAAGTCTATACCATGCTTATCAGCAAGTGATTTAACAACCATCAATAATGAATCAAAATTATGCCAATCGCGATAAGCCAGAGATGGGATCGGAATACGTGTAGCAGCGGTGATATCAAGCCCTCTTTTCTGAAGAAATAGCTTGGCAGATAATGGATAAAATTTATCAGTAAAAGCATCCATAACACTTAGGTGTGCACTGAGTTCTTCTAGTTCTGCAGTTCGCCCCTGTTCGTTAAAAGTCCTGATCATATATGAATATAATTCCGAATAAAAGTTTCCTGAAATTGGCGATATACCCTGCCCGCCATCTGAGAGAGTGTCCAGGGCGGTTGGCGTATCAGCATTCATAATATTGAAGTTACTGCCTTTTACTGCTTCAATCTTTGCACGGATCTGGCCTGAGTTACAACTCGTATCTTTATGGTACAAAAACCTGCCTGTATCAGCCATCCACTTCATGATGTCTGTACTGATCAATCTTTTATATGGGACAGGACATTCATATACGCCAAGAGGTATATCCCCTGTTTTTTCCAGAATACTTTCAAGTTGTTGCATAAAAACGGCATCACTTTCATTAGGAGCCACTACAATACTACTTGTGAGGACTACTGCATCTACACCTGTATCGTATATTTTTTTAATAAATTCTGTACTTTTATTTACGTCAGACGTAAAAGAGCCAGTAGCCACTACCGGGACCTTGCCTTCGCAATGATTTACTACAATCTCTGTGATGGTCAATCTTTCTTCTTCTGTTAGCTGGAACATTTCGCTGGACAGGCAGTTAGCAAACATCCCGTTGGCTCCTGCGGCAATGTAATAATCAGTCAGCTTCTTCAGGCCATCGAGATCCAAACGGTTATTGTCTTTTAAAGGTGTAAGCATGACCGGCCACAAGCCACCTGGCAATTTTTTTTCATTCATAGCTATCTATTCAATAAATGGTTTTACTGTTATTTTAGTGAAAATGGTAAAAACTTTTCTAACTTCTTAAGGTCATTTTAGTATTGTTGAAACATTTTTGTGAATTCAACGCAGCTCATTTTCAATGAACATTCTCTTTTTTGTTATAAATCTATTTTTTATTATCGCATTACCTCATTATCGCATTGTCTCATTTGAATTAAATACAGTTATTCAAGCTGAGCGTACTATTGCGCTTCCAATTAATAATAATTATCCCTGCAACTTCCCAATCCACAAGTATTTAAATGCTGCAGTAAATCCTTTGTCTTTTGGACTACAGGCATATATTCCACACTGCATTATTTTGCTGTCGCTGAGGTGAGTCATGCGCAACTGTTTCCAGGACGAAGAGCTATCCTCTCTGTATTTAACAAAAAAATCAGCTCCTACTCTTGAAATCTGAAAAAAAACAATATTGAGATCATCATTAACATCCTGTGTTGACCAATCTGAATAGCCATCATGGGTTACCACAGCACCGAGCTTATTCGGTTCATCTGCTTCATATTCAATAGAGGTCTTGATCCAGCAATCTGGTGAAATCCGAATCATCAGCCCGGCCTGATCGTATTGATTTTTGAAATGGTATTCCACCTGGGTTTCCATCACAAAATCTCCTTCAATATCTGTGTGTAGAAAATGGCCATTATCAGCCAAAAATCCATAATGTGTTTTTTGCCAGAAATCGGTTTTAGGGTCTGACGACATCAGCAACTTGTTATCTTCAATACCCCAGTTTTCTGGTTCACAATGCCAATTTAACCGCTTGTCAAATGGCGTATGATCAAAATGCTCATCTAAGTAAATATCCATTGTTATAAGTTATTTTTGGTTACTATTCAATCGGTAACATTTTAATACACTGCGGTGCAATGAGGTTAAGAATCTCATTTTCAAATATCAACCGGCCTGTTTTAGGATCAATTTTATACATGATAATGTTGCCGGTGCCTTTATTTGCAACCATCAGGTATTTTCCCCTGGGACTGATAACGAAGTTCCGTGGTGTTTCCCCTTTTGTAGGGAAATGTGAAATAAGTTTGAGATATCCATCGTCCATTACCTGGAATGCCGTAATGCTGTTATGACCGCGATTGGTGGCGTACAAAAATTGTCCATCGGGTGTCAGGTGAATGTCGGCACTTTTATTGTAGTCAGTAAAATCCTCGGGCAGAAGATTTTCGGTTTCCAGTGTTGTGAGAATACCCGATTGTTCATCCCAGCTGTATGCTGTAACCGTTGAATTCAATTCATTCAACACATAGCCAAATTTGTTGTTTGGGTGAAATGCAAAATGCCTCGGACCTGCACCCGGTGTGGCTTGTACTCCGTTCGGATCATTGGGTTTCAATGTGCCGGACTTAGAATTTAGCTTATAAACGAATATTTTGTCCGCCCCAAGATCCGGGACGATCACATACTTATTGTCAGGACTTGTCATGATCATATGTGGGTGTGGGCCCTCCTGCCGGTTCTTGTTAATGGAAGAGCCTTCGTGCCTGATTAGCTGTTGTGATGCACCCAATGCGCCCTGCTTATCTACAGGAAATACCTGAATAGATCCACCCGAATAATTGCTGACAAGAATCCAATTGCCAGTATGGTCTATGGCTACATAACATGGACCTTTGTCTGTATCTTGCTTGTTGAGCAGGATTAGTTCACCGGAACGGCCATCGATAGAAAATGCTGTGATCTCACCGGAGGCCACAGAATATAAATAGCGGCCAGAGGGATGCAGGCACAAATAGGAAGAATTCTGAACAGAATCTGGTTTGGTAACAAAATGAAACTTCCCGGTATTTTCAGAGAATTTATATTGACTAATGCCCTTATCATGGTCGCCTGAATATGAAGATATATAGACATTATATTTTTGACTGAATGCCGGTAATGAAAGAGTCAAAAATACTAAAAGATAAAATATGTGCTGTAATTTATTCATGACTGTAAAATTAATAGTCTAACGTGCCACTGATTTAGTATTATGTGTGAATTTAACTATTTTTGATTTTAGAGAACCTGTTTGGGAAAAGATATTTGTAAACACACTTGAATTGATGGAATGGAAAGGTGATAAATGGGAATAGAATTGAAAAATCAAAAAGCAGGCAGAAATTTCAAAAAATGATTAAATAATTATAGAAGATGCAAAAAGCAGGAAAATTAAAGATTGGAATTGTAGGTGCTGGTAACATTGCAGGGATTCATGCCCAGTCCATACAGGAGTCACATAATTCAGGGTTGGTATCCATTTATAGCCGCACAGAAAAAAATGCAAAGACTTTTAGTGAAAAGTATGATGTCCGGTGGTTCACCGATTGGAATGCCTTTATCTCCGATCCGGAACTGGATGCAGTTTCCATTTGTTCGCCGAACGGTAATCACCTTGATTATGGGAAGAAAGCTGCACAGGCGGGTAAGCATGTGATCGTGGAAAAACCGATAGAAGTGACCCTGGAAAGAGCAAGGCGGTTAATACAGGTTTGTGAGGAAAATAAGGTGGCTTTGGCTGTTATTTATCAGAGCAGGTACATACCTGAAATAAAAGAGATAAAAAGAAAACTGGATGAACAGCTAATCGGTAAAATATTTATGGCCGATGCCTACATCAAGTGGTTTCGCGATCAGGATTACTACGACAGTGGCGCCTGGCGGGGTACACTTGCTCTCGATGGTGGAGGTGTGTTGATCAATCAGGCCATCCATACTATCGACCTGCTGCAATGGTTTATGGGAGATGTGGAAAGTATTTACGGAAAAATAGGCACCCTGACACATGAGAGACTGGAAGGCGAGGATAACGCAGTGGCCGTTGTCAGGTATA
>Ga0164315_10004357_pt1 | contig 10976 bp, 8 predicted proteins | sample GuaBasSedimGuay6_FD_113737 | JGI IMG/M metagenome (GOLD analysis project Ga0164315, IMG submission 113737) | Subseafloor sediment microbial communities from Guaymas Basin, Gulf of California, Mexico - Guay6, Core 4569-2, 0-3 cm | ecosystem: Environmental > Aquatic > Marine > Hydrothermal vents >...
AGTCACGAATTCGTTTCTACACGCCGCACCGGCAATCAATTGCCCGGTACTTCAACCGGAAGCACCCTTCTCCTTTCTCCCCCAGGGCCCAACCGCGGTCATTCATTAACCTGAAGACTACGAATACTTGTTAATAAAGAATCAGAGCAGACATTGAAGTCTGCCCTGACGGCCACTACGAATTGTGAAAATCCTCGATAGCATTAATCGGTTCGATCTAAGAGCCGGGTAACCATCGCCTCGTAGATATCTCGCTTGGGAGTTTGGTAGTGCAGCTGCCGTCCCATAAAGGGGTCGCCGGCGAAGAAAATCTCGTAAATTTCCTGACGGCCACCAAACTCACTGGAAACCGCATCCCAGGCCAGCTTCATTACCTGCACCCGCTCTTTGCCGGCCACGTTGGCACCGGCCATGTATTTTTCCAGGTCATCGGCGATATCTGGGTGATTAAAATCTGCCTCGGTGGCGGTCATGACCATGCTACTGCTGCCCATCAACCGAATGAGTTCGTTTACTTTGGTGTTAACAAAAGGCATAAAAAACCGCAGGGTGGACATGCCCACCATGCCACGTTTGGGGGAGGCAAATAACATTCCGGTTTCTCTCGCCAGGTCAATTAGGTTGTAATCTGGGTCGTTCTGCCTGGCCACCTCCTCCACCGCATTGCGCTGCACTTCGTGGCCAATAGCCTCCACCAAACCGTCCGCCAGTTCGTTATAGCCAAGCACTTCTCCAATCAGCTCTCGATAGCGTGGCACCTCAGAGCGCCCCAGGGTTTTGGCTATTTTCACCGCCAGCCCGGTCATAAACCGCAGTTTGGCCCGGCCACGAATCGCTGCCTGCAACGCCAGATAACCGGGGTAGCTCGGCCCCATCATGTTATGCGCGGTGATGTCACCGGCGATAAACACCCGCTCCCACGGAATAAATGCGTTATCAAACACCACCAGTGAATCGCCCTCATCAAACCTCTCGCTAAGCGGGCGGTCGTAAGTACTGCGGCCCCGGGCATAGGATTCCCGGGAAATAAACTTAACTCCGTCAGTGGCCACCGGAACAGCAAAGCAGAGTGCCATGGCTTCTTCGCCAGGCTGACGCGGCATAAACGGGCCGACAAAAAGTTCATGACTCACCGGCGCCAGCGTGGAGAGCATACGCGCGCCGGTGACATAGATGCCGTCATCAGCTTCGCGGACCATGCGCACCGAGTTTTGCTCGCCGAGGGGCTTGCTGTAATCCTTGCGCGGATCAGCCAGCGTGTGCGTCAGGCAGATGTCTTCATCGCGACAGAACTCGTAATATTTGATCGCGTTCTCTGCAAAGGCCTTATCCTGATGGCCCAACACGTGCGGCGCGATCAATCTCATGTCGGTGACAAAGGCGTTCATGAAATCGGGCATCCGTCCCATCATGCCGTAGGTGGCCTCTTTGCGAAGGGTCTCGCCGGTCATCCGCTGCTCTATCTCCGGCCAGGAAACCGCCTCAAGGAAAGAATTACTCACCGGCTTGCCGTCAGCTGGCGAAGCGTAGGTGTAACTTGCCTGTAGTTCTGGCTTGTAAAATTCGTCGTAATGTTCGGAAACGGTTTGAATAATCCCCTGTAGCGGCGCGTAGTCATTTGGGTTACGAACAAGCTCACCACCGATATAGAGCGACCGCCCGTCATTTAATAGTTCACGATATTCCGCACCCGTTTTAAGACCCATGTTTTTCACTCCCCTCAATTAAAATCAATGTTAGTAGCGAGACGGAATATAATATCGCCCGACAATCGGCCGCAATCCCTCTGCCCCACGCGCTTGCTTGTGCATCTGCGTTTATACCCAATTACAGGACACTCCTACCAATTAGCGCTGCATATATTCAGAAAAGGTCATGTAATAATCGTTGCAACGCTAAATGTTCAGGTTTGCCAATCATTGAATGATTGATCAAGAAACTGCTGTAATTAATGGTTATATTTTGCTGAGAAAAGCGGGCCAAAGTACAACTTATTCCCGCTAAAACCAGTTATTTAGCGCTGTTTTCCTGTATATTTCGCGCCGCCACGACGGCGACCAACCCTTAACACCGCTAGTCGAGAAATTTTATACATGAGTTTTGCCTCTTTAGGTCTGTCGGAGCCACTATTAAAAGCGGTTGCCGAACAAGATTACGACACACCGACCCCCATCCAGCTACAAGCCATTCCAGCTGTCCTGGAGGGCAGAGATGTGATGGCTGCTGCCCAGACCGGCACCGGAAAAACCGCCGGCTTTGTGTTGCCAATACTGCAACAGCTTGCCGCCGGTGAGCGCGCTAAACCAAACCATATACGCGTGCTGATTCTGACACCCACCCGCGAGCTGGCGGCACAGGTGCAGGAAAGCGTCGTCGTCTATGGCAAACATCTGTCGCTTAGCTCTGCAGTGGTGTTTGGCGGGGTGAAAATAAACCCGCAAATGATGAAACTGCGCAGAGGCGTTGACGTGCTGGTCGCCACACCGGGACGACTGCTGGACCTGTTTGGTCAGAACGCGGTGAAATTCGACGACGTTGAGGTACTGGTACTTGATGAAGCCGACCGTATGCTCGATATGGGTTTCATCCACGACATTAAAAAGATACTCGGGCACTTGCCCAAACAACGCCAGAACCTGATGTTCTCGGCAACGTTTTCTGCGGACATACGTAAACTCGCCAAGGGGCTAGTTAATGATCCGCTGGAAATTTCGGTCAGCCCCCGCAACACCACTGTTGAAACTGTTGAACACTGGATCCACCCTGTCGACAAGAAACAGAAAGCGGCACTGCTCATTCATTTGATTGAAGAAAACAGCTGGCACCAGGCGCTGATATTCAGCAGGACCAAACACGGTGCCAACAAGCTGGTCACGCAGCTAGAGAAGGCTGGCATTCAGGCTGCGGCTATTCATGGCAACAAGAGCCAGGGAGCGCGCACCCGGGCACTGGCCGGATTCAAAGATGGCAAAGTGCGTATTTTGGTCGCCACCGATATCGCCGCACGCGGCATTGATATTGACCAGCTACCGCAGGTGGTCAACTTTGATCTGCCCAACGTGCCAGAGGATTACGTTCACCGTATTGGTCGCACCGGGCGCGCTGGCAGTAATGGCCAGGCAGTATCGCTAGTGTGTGCCGATGAAGTGCGGATGCTATCTGACATCGAACACCTGATTGGCCAGCTATTACCGCGTAAATTTATCGGCGGATTTGAACCTGAACACAATCTGCCGGAGACCACACTAGATCGGCGTCCGCCGAAACCGCCTACTCCCAAAAAGGAGCCACGCGGACGACGTGGAGGTCACCGTGATGGGCAGCGCTCCGGCGAAAATAGCCGCGGGCATCGCGCAGGCGGGCAAGCCAGAGCGGGGCAAAAATCGACCGGAAAGCCCGGCCGTAGTCGTAGCACCAGTGGTTCTAGCCGTGATAATAGTCAAGGCGGCCAACCCAGCAAAAGTAATAACCGGAGCGCAAACTCGGGCGACAGTAGCGGGAGCCGCCGATCGGGAAATTCGGGCTCTGAATCAGCCGGTAACGTAGCGCCACGCGGGCGCCAGGACCGGCCGGATAACTGGGGCAACCGCTAGATGGCAGACTTAGGCTCTGCGTAGCCAGCGGACACGAAATGATCGCCCCTTTAGTTTGCCCTCGTTCAGTTTTTTCAATGCCGGTTTGACCGCCATATAACTCACTGCAACGTAGGCAACCTTGTCGGCGATAGAAATTTTACCCACCTGGTCACCGGCAATACCATCCTTGCCCGTCAACGCACCAAGAATATCTCCTGCTCTGATTTTCTGCTTTTTCCCCGCATCAATTTGCAGGGTTGCCATCTCCGGCTGATACGCGGGTTCGTCCAGCAAACTCAGCTCGGGCAGCGGTTCTGGATCAATGGCGTGACCAATATACTGCTCCAGTCTTGCTAGCTTGTGCTGCTCCCGCTCGCCATACAAAGTGCAGGCCAGCCCGCTTTTACCGGCCCGTCCAGTACGACCGATGCGATGGATATGCACCTCGCTATCATGGGCAACGAAATAGTTAATAACCGCGTCAAGATCACTAATATCCAGTCCGCGCGCAGCGACATCGGTCGCCACCAGTATCGAAACACTTTTATTCGCAAACCGCACCAGGGTGCGATCACGGGCGCGCTGATCGAGATCACCGTGTAGCGCCATAGCGCTAAAGCCAGCCTGGCTAAGCTCGTCCGCCACCTCCTGCGTCATCACTTTAGTATTGCAAAATACCAACGCAGATTCGGGGCGATAGTTAAGCAGCAGCAGTCGTAGCGCGGCAAAACGCTGATCAGGGCTATCGAGCCGGTAAAAATGCTCTTCTATGTCACTGCTGTCCTCATCACCCGTCACCTGCACCCTGACCGGGTCCATCATCACCCGTCTGGCGATGGCACCTATCTGCTCAGGATAGGTGGCACTGAAAAGCAGGGTTTGTCGCTTTGCCGGGGCAAACTTGATGATGGCGTCGAGGGAATCCTGAAAACCCATATCGAGCATACGGTCGGCTTCATCCAGCACCAGCGTCTGCAACGACTGCAACTGGAGATGGCCTTTTTTTAATAACTCTTCAACTCTTCCCGGCGTGCCCACCACGATATGAGGGTGACGGGCTAATGAATTGATCTGAGTATAAAGCGGCACCCCGCCGCAGAGCGTTAGTACTTTAATATTGGCAATCGTTCGACCTAACCGGCGGGTCTCTTTAGCAACCTGATCAGCGAGCTCGCGGGTCGGACACAACACCAGTGCCTGGGTATTAAAACTGGCCACATCCAGTTGCTGCAACAGCCCAAGTGCAAACGCAGCGGTTTTACCTGAACCCGTTTTTGCCTGAGCGATAACGTCCTTGCCGGCCAAAATTGGCGGCAGACTCTGGGCCTGCACCGGGGTAGTTTGCAGGTATCCTAACGACGTTAAATTGTCCTGCAACGCCGATTGAAGCCCAAGTGTCGAAAACGATGTAGCGGTCAAATTCTGAATCTTCCTGTTGTTCTGGTGCCGGTCTGGAGCCAGATCTGGATGGAGCAATAAAAAAGGGCAAGACCGTTAAGCCCTGCCCTTTTCACCAACCCGGTTAAGGGTTGGACCAGCCTGCACTTGCGTACAGGTCGGTTATGTCAGTCGATCCGCTTATACGGCGATGACGTTCTCTGCCTGAGGACCTTTCTGGCCCTGGGTGACAGTGAACTCAACGCGCTGGCCTTCGACGAGGGTCTTGAAGCCTGAACCAGAAATGGCACTGAAGTGAACAAACACGTCAGGGCCGGATTCCTGCTCGATGAAACCAAAACCTTTAGATTCGTTGAACCATTTAACGGTGCCGGTAGTAGTAGACATAGTTATTTCCTATTTTATTTCAAGAGTAATTTAGCCCTGCAAGCAGGGCCGGTTTGGCTGGAAGTGTATCTATTACTTATGACAAACAGGATGATGCCTAAACTGCCGATCAAAATGGTGCACATAAATATTAGGACGTACTTTCAAGCAGCAGTGATTATAAACAGCTCATTCCCGGTGTCAACGGCAATTCGTCTATCGATTAGATGTTGATCCCTATTGGCTTTTAAGTACAAATTGGCCTGCTTCAACAGATTAATTTTTTATTACAGTTGAAGAATTAAAAAGCCCGAATCCTGTTTATCAGGATTCGGGCTCGTTTCGCGACGCGGCTAATATCCGCTAATTACCGCGATATCGGCTTACATCATGCCTTCTTCTTTCAGCGTCGCCTGCACCGCAGGGCGGCTCATGGCTGCGCCAGCATAGGCGCCCAGGTTCGGCCAGGGTGACAGGTCCATCTTCACGAACTGGGCCCAGCCAAGCACCGTGGTCAGGTAAGCATCGGCAATGGTGAACTGCTCACCGGTCAGGAAGGGCCCGCCATTACCCAGTTGATCATTCAGCAGATCTAACCGCTTGCCAATGATCTCCAGCGCCGCAGCACGCTCTTCTTCGCTGATTTCCGGATTAAACAGTGGAGCGAAATTCTTATGCAGTTCACCCGATATATAGCTGATGAATTCAATCACCCGATAACGCTGCTCATCACCCACCGGCGGTAGCAGTTTTGCATCGGGATTATTGTCGGCGATGTACTGCAGTATGGCGCCAACTTCGGTCAGATACTGACCATCATCAAGCTGCAGGCAGGGTACATAGCCTTTCGGGTTGATATCCAGGTAACTACCGCCGGATTCGAGGGTCTTCGTCATCAGGTCCACTTTTTCCATGTCATAGCTTGCACCGACTTCGTTAAGCGCAATATGAACGGACATTGAACAGGCACCGGGAAAATAGAAAAGTTTCATTTTGTATCAGCCTTTAGGTAGGGTAGTTAGATCAAAATCGGGTCGCAGAGCTTAGCGCAAATTTCAACCAGAAGGAAAATTTGTCACGCCACTTTTCATCACGGCAGGTATAACTATTTCTGTCGCCTGCGAGGAGTTGATCGAGAGCTCCTGGACTTTGATCGCCCAGTTCGTTTTCCTGCTCCGGCACGACCAGCGCCCCCGCCGTTTGCAGGCGCGGGGTGACGGGTTAAAAAAGTTCGCGATGCGTTGGTTTCGCCCCTGATGTCGGTAGCAGGCTGACGCGGTGGCACCAGACAGCGCTTGGCATAGCCAATCAACTCAGCCCGGCCCATCTGTTTAAGTGCCGACCGGATAGTCGGCCAGTTATCAGGGTCGTGATAGCGTAGCAGCGCCTTGTGCAGCTTTCGCTGTCGACCACCTTTAGCAATCTCAACCTCCCCACCGCTACGTCTCACCCGGTGCAATGGATTCTTGCCGGTGTGGTACATGGTGGTGGCGGTCGCCATGGGAGATGGGTAGAAATTCTGCACCTGATCAGCGCGGAAGCCGTTGCGTTTGAGCCACAACGCCAGCTCCACCATGTCGGCATCGGTAGTGCCGGGATGAGCCGCGATAAAATAGGGGATGAGATATTGCTCTTTACCGGCTTTACGTGAGAATCGCTCAAACAGCACCCGAAATCGCTCATAGGTGCCGATGCCGGGCTTCATCATCATCTCCAGCGGCCCTTCTTCGGTATGCTCGGGGGCGATTTTGAGGTAACCCCCGACATGGTGTGTAACCAGCTCCTCCACGTACTCGGGTGATTCCACTGCCAGGTCGTAACGCACGCCAGAGCTGATCAGCACCTTTTTAATGCCAGGCATTTCCCGTGCCTTTTTATATAGATGAACCAGCGGGGCATGGTCGGTATTCAGGTTGCTGCAGATATCGGGGTAAACGCAGGCCGGACGTCGGCAGGCAGCTTCGATCTCCGGGTCTTTGCAGGCGAGGCGATACATGTTGGCAGTTGGGCCGCCAAGATCAGATATTACCCCGGTAAAACCGGGAGTTACATCTCGAATCTGCTCCAGTTCATTAAGAATAGATTCCTCTGAACGACTCTGAATAATGCGCCCTTCGTGTTCGGTAATTGAACAGAAGGTACAACCACCAAAGCAGCCGCGCATGATATTCACCGAAAAGCGGATCATCTCCCACGCCGGCAGTTTCTGGCTGTCGTATTTCGGATGCGGGACCCGCGCGTAGGGCAGCCCGAAGACAGAGTCCATCTCATCCGTAGTCAGTGGAATCGGCGGCGGGTTTATCCAAACCTGCCGACCACCGTGGGCCTGTACCAGGGCACGGGCGTTACCGGGGTTAGTTTCGGCGTGCAGTATTCGCGAGGCATGGGCGTAGAGCACCGGATCAGCCCGCACTTCCTCGTAGGCCGGTAGCCGGATTACCGTTCGGGCGCGATCGGCTTTCTGATGCGTGGGTGGTTTGAACTCGATTACCTGCTCATTGTCATCGAGCCCATGCTCAGCGGTCGAGGCGGAATTATTCGGCGAACCGGTATCCGTCTGCATTAAATACGGACTCGGAATCGGCTCTACCCTGCCCGGGGTATCTACCGAGGTGGAATCAATTTCACTCCACGGCTGATATAACTCGCTCATTTTTTCAGGCGGGATAGCCGTGGCTAAAAAAGCGGTCCCACGGACATCTTGAATAGACTCAATTGCTTCGCCATTAGCCATCCGGTGAGTGATCTCCACCAGTGCCCGCTCGGCGTTGCCAAACAGCAAAATGTCTGCCTTGGCATCCACCAACACCGAGCGCCGCACCTTGTCAGACCAGTAATCGTAGTGAGCAATGCGCCGAAGGCTGGCCTCAATACCGCCGAGCACAATAGGCACGTCACGGTACGCCTCCCTACAGCGCTGGCTGTAAACCAGGGTGGCTCGGTCCGGCCGTCGATCGCCCTGATCATCGGGACTGTAGGCATCGTCACTGCGGCGACGGCGATCCGCCGTATAGCGATTGATCATTGAATCCATATTGCCGGCGGTGACACCAAAATAGAGATTTGGCGGCCCTAGCGCAGTAAACGCTTCGGCGCTCTGCCAGTCGGGCTGATCAATAATGCCGACCCGGAAACCCTGGGATTCCAATACCCGACCGATCACCGCCATGCCAAAACTCGGGTGATCAACATAAGCATCGCCGGTGACAACTATCACGTCACAGCTGTCCCAGCCGAGCAGATCCATCTCCTCGCGGCTGGTCGGCAAAAACGGCGCAGGCGCAAAACACTCCGCCCAGAATTTCGGGTAGGAATAGAGATGCGGGGCGGTTTGAGGCACGAACATAGTGCGGGCGGATTTCACAGGGGCAGCAGGTCTCGGACGAAAACAGAAAATTCGGCCGGGTGATTTTACCGAAGGCGCGCCTGAAAAGCCCGCCCACTGCTTACTGAAGCCGAGTTAGATGAACTCAGCCGGGTTTTAGCTGCCTTTTTTAGCCCAGTCAGAGGCTTGAATAGCTCCTGACTACCACCCAGACGCCGGCGAGTCCTCATGAATGGTAAACCGCTCCGGCGGGAAGGTGTCGGTGACCACCGGAGAGTGAAACCGCTCCGCCGGGCAGGAGGCCTCAACAAAGCCATAAATCAGCTTTAGCAAATTATCTTCCTCGGTTGGCAGATCGCTCACCGGAAACTCATCCAGGTGTTTGAGCATCTCCTCAAAGCGAGGCATCACCGCATCGTAGAACTCAACGTTCTCTTCAAGCGTGCTGCTGGTACGAATCTGGTTGCGGGCTTTTTCGGTCTCCGCCAGCCATTTGTCGCAATAGGGTTCAAGCGCACTGAAGGCCTGGGGTAGCAAGTTACTCATGGGACTCTCCGCCGATTATTACTGGTTTTTTCCGGGCACAATTCAGGGTTTTTTCAGGATTTCATCCACGACCCAGTATTGATGACGCACCGCAATCTCCGTGTCACCGATGTACTGCTCAGATAACACGCCCGACTCAAAGGCCTTTTGCGAAAATTCCATCGTGCTCATGTCTTCATAAACCGTGTCACGCAGGGCAATGCGGGTGAACTCCTGCACCACCTTCTCACTCGCGGTCGCCGCCTCCATCTGATAGATATTCATGTTCCAGATCGTATCGTTGTGCGATACCGGCCAGAAGTTGTAAGTGAAATACCAACCGCCGCCCAGATCACAAAAGAAGTTCGGGAAAAACACATTTACATCGAACCACCAGCCCTCATCGTCCGATGGATTAATGCCTTCCATCTTTGTTTCGCTGACTTTAGTAAAGCCGTGCGCAGAGTGCGCATAGGCGATGGTTTCGGCCGGAGTCGGCTGCAGGTTATCAATCAGCCAGACAGACACCGACCGATGGCCCTCGTAAAACCGCACCGAGGTGGGTAGCGCAAAGCCGCCATTTTCAGCCCCAGGAATTGCATGGCGATGCAGGTAGGCAGCGTGATACGCCTCTTGAAAGGCATCGATGCAGAGTTTCCAGTTCGCTTTCACCCGACTGGTGTAGTGGGCAATGTGCTGACACTTATCGAATGGAAAGCCATCCATGTCGTCGGCCAGGCCACCCAGAAATTCGCGCAGCGGCTGCTCAGGTTCCGGGTTCATATGAATAAAGATAAAACCGTTCCAGGTGTCGCAACCCAGACTACGCATATTCAGGCCCGGCTTGTCCTTTTCAAGATTTGGAAACGACTCCTTCGCCGGCACGTGTTGCAGCTGCCCGTCCAGCCCAAACGACCAACCGTGAAACTCGCAGGTAAAGGTACGCGTGGACGCACAGGATTTGGTTACCAGCGCCATGCCGCGGTGAGTGCAGACATTGTGAAAAGCACGTACCACCTCATCTTTACCCCGCACCACCACGATGTTTTGATCAAACGTCGGCAGCTCACGGGTAAAGTAATCACCAGATTCAGGAATCTCCTCAACCCGGCCCACCTGTAGCCAGGTGCGTTTAAAAATTTTCTCCCGCTCCTGCTCGAAGTAGGCCTCAGAAGTGATCGACTCATGGGGAATCGGCCCGTTGCCCATCTCCGGCACGTCCGTGGCAAATTTCATGTCGTGCTGGGGACTGAATGCGTAACTGGCTGTTTTATCCGGGCGATTCATCGACTTTTTCCTTCAATAATTTAAAGAATCAAACGCCAGAACCCCCTGACAGGGATCTGCTCTCTGCGCTGCTAACAAAAGAGCTTAGGGAATAACCTGATCAAGAAAACTGATTGAGATCAATGTGGGAGCGAGTTGAGGTATCCGCTATTAGCTGACCGCTAACCAGGCTCAGTTACCCAATCCAACAGGCTGTATCAGGAATTGGCTGAAGAGTCGGCCGGCACCACCAGCCAGGCTGCCAACGCAGGCAATACCAGCAGTGCAGCGACCATGTTCACAAAGAACATATAAGCCAGCAGCAGCCCCATGTCTGCCTGGAATTTCAGCGCAGAGAACGCCCAGGTAGCCACGCCAATCGTCAGTGTGGTCGCAGTAAACATCACCGCGGTACCGGCCGACACCAGAGCCTGGTAATAAGCTTGCTGCAGACTCATTCCCTCGCGCAAACCGGCCTGGGTACGGGCAAACAGGTAGATACCGTAATCCACCCCCACGCC
>Ga0164315_10004358_pt1 | contig 10970 bp, 9 predicted proteins | sample GuaBasSedimGuay6_FD_113737 | JGI IMG/M metagenome (GOLD analysis project Ga0164315, IMG submission 113737) | Subseafloor sediment microbial communities from Guaymas Basin, Gulf of California, Mexico - Guay6, Core 4569-2, 0-3 cm | ecosystem: Environmental > Aquatic > Marine > Hydrothermal vents >...
AAATCCAATGTCTGATGACTTTATTCTTGAAATGGACAATGTCACAAAGGAATTTCCCGGAGTCGTTGCTCTATCCGATGTGAGTTTCAACGTTAATCGCGGAGAGATTCACGGTATCTGCGGAGAGAACGGTGCCGGGAAATCCACTTTGATGAAAATACTCTCCGGTGTGTATCCCCATGAAACCTACACCGGAAAAATCATGCTTGACGGTAAAAAGGTCAGCTTCGAAAAGGGAGCGATCAGGCAGGCAATAGAAAGTGGAATCTCAATCGTTTACCAGGAACTTGCCCTGAACCCCTTCTCCACCGTTGGTGAAAATATCTTCCTCGGCCGGGAACCTGTCCGCCTGTGGGATGTTATCAACTGGAACGATCTTTACGGAAGAACCAAAGAACTGCTAACCACCTATGGGTTGGAAATTCCCTTCGGTGAAACTGTCGGCAATCTGGGAGTTGGTAAACAACAGATGGTGGAAATTGCCAAAGCTCTCAGCGAAGAGGCCAAAATCCTCATCCTGGATGAACCCACCTCAGCCCTGAACGAATTTGAAGTAAATACCCTTCATTCAATCTTACGAACCCTGAAGGAAAAGGGTGTTACCTGTATTTACATATCTCACAAACTGGAAGAGTTTTTTCAAATTACCGACACGGTAACTGTCTTACGTGATGGACAGCATGTGGCCACCGTACCTACTGCTGAAACCGATACGGACAAACTAATCGCCATGATGGTAGGCCGGGAAATGACCGAACGCTTTCCCTCACGGAAGGTGGAAATTGGCGAACCGGTCTTTACGGTTAAAGATTACAAGGTAATGAGCACCGAATTCATGGATAAAGTCCTTATCCGGGATGTTTCATTCGATCTTAAAAAAGGAGAAATTCTCGGTATTGCCGGACTGATGGGTTCGGGACGAACAGAACTTGTTACGTCCCTTTTCGGAGAAATGGGAAAACAGGTTGCCGGCAGAATTACACTCAACGGTAAAGAAGTGAAAATCAAATCCGCCAGGGATGCCATGAATCACAGCATCGGCCTGGTTCCTGAGGATAGAAAAACTTTGGGACTTATACTGGAACAGTCCATACTCAAAAATATCTCCCTGCCCAGCATGGACCGTTTCTCCGGATTTATGCACATTGATAAAAACAAAGAGTTGGAAGAGAGCCGCAAATTTGCCAAAAGCCTGCGCATTAAAACACCTAACCTCCTGGTTCCCGCTGAAAAACTCTCCGGTGGTAACCAGCAGAAAGTGGTTATCTCCAAATGGCTGATGACCAACCCCGACGTTCTTATCCTGGACGATCCCACCCGGGGCATCGATGTAGGAGCAAAGTATGAGATTTATAAATTGATGAACGACCTGGTTGAACGGGGTGTTTCCATTATCATGATCTCATCTGAACTGGAAGAAGTCCTGGGAATGAGCGACCGCGTCATGGTGATGTGTGAAGGCCGTTCAACAGGAATACTCGATATAAAAGAAGCAACACAAGAAAAGATAATGGCCCTTGCTACGGCAGCGGCCCAGGATGTAAAGGAGTCATCATGATAACCGAACAGAATTCGGCCCTGCTGAAAAAAGTAAAACACGGCCTCAAGGATTATACCGTCCTGATTGCCCTGGGGCTTATCTGGATATTATTTTCGATACTGACCAATGGGATATTCCTCAAACCCCGGAATATCTCCAACCTGTTCCGTCAGGCTTCCATTATTTCATTCCTGGCAACCGGTATGGTGCTGGTAATTGTTCTGGGTAATATTGACCTTTCCGTCGGTTCAGTTGTGGGTTTTTTAAGTGCCGTTACGGCATTTCTTCAGGTTAAGGTTTTTTACGACCTGATGCCCAGAATCTTCCCCTCAATGACGGCAACCGGTCAGGGTATCATGTCAACGATTTTCACCATCATTGCCGTCCTGCTTCTGGCTGTAGTCATCGGGGTATGGCAAGGCTCTCTGATTGCCTATTTGAAGATTCCGGCTTTCATCGTTACCCTGGGAGGCATGCAGCTCTTCCGCGGCGGCGTTCTCGGTGTTACTCAGGGGAAAACTATCTCACCGGTTGATAACAGCCTGGTAGCCATCGCCCAGGGCTATGTTTCAAAGCCTCTGGGCTGGATAATTGCCATTGCTGTAGTCGGAGTTATCTATTTCACAACAATACTGGGCCGCAATCAGAAGAAAAGCTACGGTTTTGAGATTCCCATGATGTGGAAAGATCTGCTTAAAGCCTCAGTTATTTCCGGCATTGTGGTTCTTTACATCCTGATTATGAACAAGTACAGGGGGATACAGATTCCCGTGCTGATACTTGCCGGAATCGCCCTGTTAATCTCCTATATTTCCACCAATACCCGTTTCGGCCGATATGCTTATGCCGTTGGGGGTAATCTGGAAGCCACCAGGCTTTCGGGAATCAATATCAAGAAAACCATCTTTCTGGTTCATGTTCTTATGGGGGTTCTTTCAGGTGTTGCAGGTATCATACTCACCGGATATGTGGCTGCCGGTACGGTAAATGCGGGCCAGAACTATGAACTGGACACCATCGCCTCATGCGTAATCGGCGGAACAAGTCTCATGGGCGGAAAGGGAACTATCATTGGAGCGATGGTTGGTTCTCTGATAATGGCAAGCATCGTCAACGGAATGAGCGTTATGAATATGGATATCTTCTGGCAGTACGTTGTTAAAGGACTCGTCCTCATCGTCGCTGTGTATATCGATGTTGTTTCCAACAAACAAAAATCATAAATCCGGTAATGGAATAAAAACCTCTCCGGGTTTAGAATAGTTACTATGATATTTGGACGAGATGACAGCGTTGATGCTGAAGAGTTCTGGAAAGAACGGGAAAAAGACCTTGGAACACCGGTTCTGGCTAAAGCCCTGGGCCGGGTAATCAGAGAGGATACTCAGGTACCCCTCTGGGGAATGTTCTACACAACGAACCGGGCCCTGTATTTTCAAACTTTTCACTCGGAGAACTGGCTTTCAACCATGTTTGCAGGCGGAAGAAAAGGCCGCAGCAGAACCAAAGATGAAACCATTGAAATTTCATCGGATACAATTGAATTTTTTCGGATTAAACCTAAAAAAGGCGGCCTGCAGAAATTATTCCGCCAGCCGCCCATTGTAGACCTGCGCTGGAAATCCACGGAGACAGGGAAAATGGAAGAAATGACCTTCGAATTGGAAGGTGATGCCGAAACTCTGGTATCCTCTATTCAGAATGCCGCCGGGACAGCTCCCGGGTAACCTCAGACCAGCTGAGCCCCGAAGCCTCCAACAGTACCAGGAGATGATAAACGAGGTCGGCGGACTCATAAATCACATCCTTATCATTCCGGGCGAGAAGAAGCTCCACCGCTTCCTCCCCGGTTTTCTTCAAAATCTTATCAATACCCTGCTCAAAAAGATGTGTTGTGTATGAGCCATCGGGCATGGTTTTATGCCTCTGTGCAATAAGAATTGTCAATTGCTCCATAACTGAGTTCTTTTCCATCCCGCCGATCTCAGAAAGAGGATTTTCCTCCATGTCCCTGCGATCATCAGGATTTACCTCCGGCGGGGTTCCTTTTCCATAAGGCTCCAGGATAGATCCCGGAGGAAGGGTTAAAAGAAAACACCCGGATAATTCACTCAGTGAAAGGATTTGAGGCTCCCCGGGCCAGGGCAGAACCCGGAGTGTTTCCGGATGTACAATCCAGGGAAATCCTGTTTCAAGACTCTTCCGAAAGGCCTTGCGATTCATAAGGGCTGCGCATGCCCCTTCCCCGCTTATCTGAACCAACACCGGCCAGGCCGGGTCTTTTGTTGTGCTGCTCATTTAGCAGATCCCAGTATTCGAATCGCATCTTTAAGGTTCACCCGGCCTTCATAGAGTGCCTTTCCGAAGATTACACCAGAAATTCCCTTCGGGCGCACTGCTGCAAGTTTTTCCAGATCGGCCATGGAGCCCACGCCGCCTGAAATGATTACCGGCAGACCGGAAGATGCGGCAACAGCTGCGGTTTCCGGAATATTGGGACCTGTAAGTGTTCCATCCCGGGATATATCGGTGTAAATAACCTCAACCATTCCCAGATTACGGGCCTGAGCCGCCAGTTCCACAGCCCTTAAGGAGGAACCGTCCTCCCAGCCGGCAACCTTCACCTCTCCATTCCGGGCATCAATACCGGCAATAAAGACAGGACCCAGCTCATCAGCCCAGGCAGCCACATCCTCCGGTATTTTAACCAGAGCGGTACCGACAATCAGTAAATCAATTCCCAGGGACTTGAGAATACGGGCATCTTCAATACTGCGTATCCCGCCGCCGACATCCAGTATCCCGGGAAAAGCCTTTCGTACGGCTTTGATGGATTCCCGGTTTTCACCGGTTCCCCGGGCCGCATCCAGATCGACAACATGAAGACGTTCAGCACCGGCGCCGGCAAAACTGCGGGCCACTTCAGCTGGATCTTCTCCATAAACTTTTACTGTTTTAAAATCGCCTTCAGTTAAACGGACACAACATCCGTTAATGATGTCTATTGCTGGTATAGCGGTCATGGAGACATTATATGTTGTGCAGTAGGACGTGAAAAGCGCCGATAACAGAAGTGAAGGAGTACCTTTTCATGAAGGACGTCTACACTTTTCAATGGAAAGATCTCGGCAATCTATCAGAAGGGCGACCGAACCTGGGAGAGGAAACCTCTGTTCTGATCTACAGGTTGATGCAGTTCACGTTCAAAGAAGCCTTCTCCAAAGAACTCGGAATAAAAAAAACCATGGAGCTTTTCGCTGATGCCGGCAAGATCGCCGGAAAACATTTCTGCAGTAATGTTCTTGATACTTCACTGCCTTTTAATGATTTTGTAGCAAACCTGAAAGAAAAACTCATCTCTTTGAAAATCGGGATACTCAGGATAGAAAAAGCCGATCTTGAGGCACTTCAGTTTACTCTAACCGTGTCAGAAGACCTGGATTGTTCCGGTCTGCCTTTATTTGATGAAACGGTCTGTGATTACGACGAAGGCTTCCTGGCCGGTGTCTTTGAGGAATACACGGGAAAACAATTCAACGCCAAAGAGATAGACTGCTGGGCAACCGGGGACAGAACATGCCGCTTTGAGGTGAAGCAGACCGGATAAATGGACTCAAGTCAGATTATTAAAATAGTTGATTCATATCTTCAAAGCGTTCTGAAACAGGGGCTTCAAAATGAAGGATTCCGCTTTCCCCTCGATCCTGAATCCATTGAAGATGGGGATTTGAAAAGTTTCTGCTTCAGGCTTTCTCTTATCTTCGACATGATTGATGAGTCCTGCCGGTTTTCAGAAGAGCTGGCCAGGGGAAATCTTCAGGTTTCCGCATCCCGCAAGAATTTTTTTACAATGCCTTTAAAGGGACTGCAGGCGAGCCTGGCCCATCTCACCTGGCAGGTGAACCAGGTTGCCGAAGGTGACTTAAATCAGCAGGTTTCCTTTCTCGGTGAATTTTCCGATTCATTTAATAACATGATTGAATCTCTGAGAGAAAAACAGGTCCTCGAAGAGAGGATGAAGGTTATTACCGATGTTCTGGGAGAAGGACTGTTGTTCGTTGATAACGATGGAATAGTTCTTTTCGCAAACCCCGGTGCCTTAACGTTGTTGGAATACCAGTTCGAAGAAATTGACTGTTTAAACGCTGTGAAGTTTTTTCACATTTCCACATCCGGAGAAAATCTCCTTCAAGGTTCCATATCAAAGGGCCTGGAATATAACGAGAATGATGGTGTTCTTATTCAAAAGTCCGGGAAAGAGGTTCCTGTGATGATTTCCGCACGTCCGGTTTTCAAGAACGAGGTTCTGGACGGAACCGTTATTACCTTCAGGGATATAAGCGAACAGAAAAAATACCTGCTGCTGTTGGAAAAACAGGCTATGACCGATGTCCTGACGGGTATTTTCAACCGGATGAAGTTTGATGAGATACTATCTTCTGAGATTCAGAGAAGCAAAAGGAACAAGGTTCCCCTTTCATTGATACTCTGCGATATCGATCATTTCAAACAGGTGAACGATAAATACGGCCACCCTGCCGGAGATAAGATTCTCAAACGCCTGACAAAACTGGTGAGTGCCAATATCCGAAATGTTGATTTTTTCGCCCGATGGGGCGGTGAGGAATTCGTCATACTCTCACCGGGAACCGATTCAGAGGGCGCCGCACAACTAGCGGAAAAAATCCGGCAAAAAGTGGAACACCATAACTTCAAGAATCCCGAACACATCACCTTAAGCTTTGGAATTACGTCCTTTAAAACCGGAGACATTGCCATGAAACTCATCAACCGGGCGGATGAGGCCATGTACAGGGCAAAGGAAAACGGAAGGAATCAGGTTCAGGTTTACAGCTCGGCACCCCAGACAACCCGGCCTTTTCGGTCGATATAGGAAATATCCTCGCCGTCCATTACCAGGGCCCTGCCGTTTCTGAAAGCCTCTGCGTAGGTGAACCGGGCATCAATTACCATTTCGCCTTTTCTATCGATAAATCCGACCAGGTTTTCCACCTCCACCGGTGCCAGGCCCTCGGAAAAATCTCCCGCCCAACGGTAAGCCGGGGGTATCACCTCATTTCCCCGGGTATCCAGATATCCGACCAGAGAGTCCCGGACAAACAGGGCCCGGCGGTCTTTAAAGGAAGAGACAAAATCATACACCGGAGGAATAACTGTTTTTCCACGGCGATTGATAAAGCCGCCTTTGTCATCTACGACAACCAGGGCCCTTCCATCGGTAAAAGGCTGAGAAAAACGGTAATCCACTGCCACTGCAACCCCTCCCTTCCTGTTGATAAACCCGTATTTTCCATCTTTAACCACCAGAGCCCGGCCTTGAGAAAAGGGTCCGGAAAAATCATACTCATGGCGGAAGGCCTCCCGGCCTTTCCGGTTGATGTAGGCCGCTCCTTCTGCATCCTCCACCGCCGCCAGGCCCTGGGAAAAGTCCCCGGCTTTAAGCCACTGCGGCTCAATGGCCCAGTTACCCCGGGTATCCAGATAACCGGCAGGCCCGCCTTCTACGGCGACAGCCATGGCACGTCCCTGGAGAAATTTAGCTGCAATCGGAAAATCTGCAGGGATAACCAGCTGCCCCCGGCGGTCGATCCAGCCGCCTTTACCGTCAATTACAACCAGGGCCAGACCTTCGGAAAAGTCTTCGGCATCCTGATAAACAGAGGGGATAACGCTAATCCCCTTTGAATTGACGAACCCGACGGTATCACCGCTGTAAACCCGGAAAAAGGAGGGGTTGGAACAGGAGGTAAAAAGGATTAAAAAAAGGAGGGCGGAAAGAAGACCGAACCGGCGTGTTTCAGGCATGGATTCACTATAGCCCGACCCCCCCTGTACGGTCTATGATGCGGGGGAATACAGCTGCCTGCTCAGGGCGACAGAGGTCAATAGAAATGAACGAAAAAAAACTCCCGTTTGATGAGAAAACCATACGGGATATAGCCAGAGAATACCCCACACCGTTTTATATTTACGACGAAAAGGCGATACGGAGAGCCGCGAAATCTTTTAATGCGGCTTTCGACTGGGCCCCTTCGGGATTCAGAAACCACTTTGCTGTTAAAGCCAATCCCAATCCCTATCTGCTTAAAATCCTTTCGGAAGAAGGCATGGGAACCGACTGTTCATCCATGGCAGAACTCATACTCTCAGATGCTGCGGGAATCCCGGGAAAACAGATTTTTTTCACATCCAACAACACCCCGTTACAGGAGTACCTGAAAGCAAAAGAACTCGGTGCGATTATCAACCTGGACGATATTACACATCTGAAATACCTGGAACAGATCGGTCTTCCCGAAACCCTCTCCTTCCGTTACAACCCCGGCCCCCTTAAAGAGGGAAACGACATTATAGGGAAGCCCGAAGAGGCCAAATACGGCCTGACACGGGAACAGATGATTGAAGCCTATGCCCTGGCAAAGAAAAAGGGTGTTAAACGCTTCGGAATCCACACCATGGTGGCTTCCAATGAGCTGAACGTCAATTACTTTGTGGAAACCGCCGACATGCTGCTGCAGCTTCTGGCAGACATCACCGAAGAAACCGGGATAAACATCGATTTCATCAATTTCGGCGGGGGTATCGGTATTCCCTACAGACCTGAAGAATCCCCGGTAAATATTGAAGCAATCTCTAAAGGAATTAAAAAACGCTACACCCAGTACATCGTCAATGCCGCTCTCAAGCCCCCGGCACTGTACTTCGAATGCGGCCGGGTGGTTACCGGTCCCTACGGCTATCTGGTAACCGAAGCGATTCATGAAAAACACATCTACCGGGACTATATCGGAGTGGACGGCAGCATGGCCGACCTGATGCGCCCGGGCTTGTACGGTGCCTACCATCATATCACAGTGATGGGCAAGGAGGACGCCGAAGCGACTGAAACCTACGATGTTGTAGGCAGTCTATGCGAGAACAACGACAAGTTCGCCATCAACCGTAAACTGCCTCCCATAGATAGAGGAGATATCGTTGTTTTTCACGATACCGGTGCCCATGGAAGGGCCATGGGCTTCAACTACAACGGAAAACTTCGTCCGGCAGAGCTGCTGCTCAAAGAAGACGGCTCGGTTCAGGAAATCCGGCGGCGTGAAAAATTGGCCGATTACTTCGCCACCCTGGATTTTCCGGGACTCTCCCAGGCGAAATAAGAATGTTTATCAAAGCTGAAATATGGACTGTCGGCAGAACGGAAAACGGTATGGCGGCATTACTCCGGCTACCCTCTTCCGCCCGCTGTGTTCCGGTTTATGTCGACTCTGCCGAGGCTCAGGCTATTCTCACGTCCCTGGCAGGGGTGAAGGAACAGCCGCCCCGGATGACCGAGGTGTTAAGCTCCATCTGCAAGGCCGTTTCCATAAAACCCGAATCTGTTGAGATACTGAAAAGCGGTTCCCCGGGTCAATACAGGTCTATCGTACACTTTACCGGGGATGAAACCCGATTCTCCCTGAACACCCGAACCCCCGACGCCCTGGCCCTGGCATTAAGGGCCGGTATTCCCATCTTTCTCGAAGAGAATATCTCCGAAGAAGACTCCATCAGTGTGAGTATGGCCGAACCTGAAATGCCCTTTGCCACCCAGCTTTCCCGGCTTCAGGAGGAACTGAGCCGCCGGGTAAACGAAGAAGACTATGAACAGGCGGCCAAAATCCGGGACCGGATTCACCAGATTGAAGAGCGGATCCGGGCGGGAAACGAGTAGAGAAATACAGTGAAATATCCCCACTACAAACACCCTGTTACCGGGATTGTCCTGCCCCTTTCTGCATTAAACAGCCGAAAGAGTCTTGGTATCGGTGAGTTTGCCGATCTTCCCATGCTGGGCCGATGGGCCGTATCAGTCGGAGTGGAGCTAATTCAGATTCTTCCGGTGAACGATACAGGATTTGAAACCTCTCCCTACAGTGCGTTAAGTGCCTTTGCCCTTCATCCGGTGTACGCCCGGTTGGAGGATTTTCCCGAGACGGCAGTCCCGGGGGATATCGCCGCCCTCCGATCTGAACTGAAGAACAACCGGAAAAAACCGGGAAATATCGACTTTGATGCGGTACTCGCGGGAAAAATGCGTATCCTGCGCAGCATGTGGAAAACAGCGGCAGCAGCAGATATTAAAAAAACAGAAAGATGGGCGATAAAGAACCCCTGGGTGCAGAACTATGCCCTATTTTCACTGCTGAAAGAAGAAAATGGGCTTAAATCCTGGGTTGAATGGAAAAAATTCCGGAATCCCGATAAAAAAGAGCTAACCAGACTCTGGAAAAATCGAAAAAAAGACGCCTTTTTCTGGGTCTGGCTTCAGTGCCGCCTGGAAGAACAGTTTACATCGGCTTCCCGGGAGCTTGAGTCCATGGGCGTTGCACTGAAAGGTGACATACCCATCCTGATTAACGAAGACAGTGCCGATCTCTGGGCAGAAAGGGATAATTTCAACCTGGATTTCAGAGCCGGTTCTCCGGATGGCCAGAACTGGGGATTCCCAATCTACAACTGGGAGTATCTTCGCTCGGAAGAATACTGCTGGTGGAAGGAACGTCTTAACCAGGCTGCCAAATTCTATCACGCATGGCGCATCGACCATGTTCTCGGTTTTTTTCGTATCTGGGCCGTTCCCCAGGGTGATTTTTCCGCCTGGAACGGGTTTTTTAAACCCTCGGCCCCTGTTACCCGGAAGGAACTTGAATCTCTCGGATTTGATGACAGCCGTATCATATGGCTTTCCAGGGCCCACTTCCCCGGAGACAAGCTTCGTAAAATTTTCGGTGATGAAGCCATACAGGTTCAAAAGATGCTTGAAAGAGTTGGTTCAGAAGACCTCTGGCGTACCCGCCTGGACGGCCCGGATGAAAAAGAGGCGGCGGTATCTCCCTTAAGTGTTGAATCCCGAGAAGCCCTGTATTCGGCTTTAAGAAATAAAACCCTGCTGTCCACAGGAGAAGATTCCTTCACACCTTCCCAGAATTATCAGAATACACGGGGCTGGATCAGCCTTACAGGCGATGAGAAACAGAAGCTGGAAACATTGTTCAAGCGAAAGTTTAAAGCTTCAGAAACCCTCTGGGAACAAAACGGCAGAGAGCTGTTAAGCATAATGAAAACAGATGGAAGCATGCTGGTCTGTGCAGAAGATCTGGGCGCCATTCCCCCATCAGTTCCCGGAGTTCTCAAGGAGCTGGGAATCCTCGGGCTGAAAGTAACCAGGTGGAGCCGGAAATGGGATGAACCTTCTCAGCCCTACATCCCTTTTTCCGACTACTCTGAATTGTCGGTTACCACCAGTTCGGTTCACGATTCCACCACCCTCCGGGGATGGCTGGCAGGAGAGGCCGCAGAGGATAATGAGCTGCGCGGGGTTCTCGGGTTGAAAGAGGATGCGGATTTATCCGGAAGTGCCGGAGTAAAGGCC
>Ga0164315_10004359_pt1 | contig 10970 bp, 8 predicted proteins | sample GuaBasSedimGuay6_FD_113737 | JGI IMG/M metagenome (GOLD analysis project Ga0164315, IMG submission 113737) | Subseafloor sediment microbial communities from Guaymas Basin, Gulf of California, Mexico - Guay6, Core 4569-2, 0-3 cm | ecosystem: Environmental > Aquatic > Marine > Hydrothermal vents >...
CAAACTGGCATCACACGCCAGCACCAGCCGGTAAGCCGCTGTCACCAATTTCACGAAGACATTGATTTGCTTACCCTCCCGCCCCAGGGCAAACGCCAGGTTTCGGCACTGATAAGCCTGTAGCCCGACCGCTGGATTGACGGTCTCTGTCAGGATCGCATCCGGGTCACTGGCGGCGACCGCCTCTATGTCCATGCCACCGGCCCTCGATGCCATCAACGTAATACGTTCCTGCGAGCGATCCACCAGCATCCCGAAATAGATTTCCCGGGCAATGGGCACAGTTTGCTCTACCAGCACGCTGTTGACGGGCAAACCCTCAGAATCTGTCTGCCGGGTTACCAGCCGTGCGCCGATCATGGCCTGCACAGCATCCTGCAGGGCCTGCTCGCTTTCGACCAGCCTGACCCCACCGCCCTTGCCGCGTCCACCGGCATACACCTGGGCTTTCACCACCCACGCCGATCCGCCCAGTGAGCCGATCAGCCCGGCAACACCTTGCGGATAATCGAGCATCTGCCCGACGGGAACCGGGATGCCATAATCGGAGAACAGTTGTTTTGCCTGGTATTCGTGCAGATGCATGGTGCGAGTGTGTCAAACTCGGGCACCCTTTATCAAGTCATAGATCAGGTACACATTAAAAGACGAAGTTAATGTAATATGGCCGACAACTTAAATATGGCAGGCAGACTCTGATCACAGACCCCCATGCGCACCCTTGTTATCATTATTGTCCTGATATTAATCGTCATTATCGCCAAACGTCTGTGGCAAAAACCACAGCGCCCCGCAGGGAACAGCAAGAAAAATGAACGAATGGTGCAATGTGCCAACTGTGGTATCTATATTCCTGAACAGGAAGCCTTGCATCGGACCGGACATTACTACTGCTCGCAGACACACCTGGATGAAGACAAATAGCGGGCAACCCTGACCCCTGTTAGATGCAACAGATGCCAGATCCCCACGCAGACAAACTCCCGGACCAGCAAACCCATGACGCCCTGACGTGGAAACCGCTGCGTCTGCTGAGCTTTTATAGGGTCATTCTGGCCGGCCTGCTGGCCGTGCTGTTCTTCAGCATTCCTGAAAACACCGGTCTCGGTATACGGGACAACGAACTGTACGCCTTTACCTCCATTGCCTACCTGGTATTCAGCGTGCTGGCCGGGTTTGCGGCACGCCTGCGGCAACCGGGCTATGAACTGCTAACCGTTACCCAGATTGTCGTGGATATCGTGGCCATCACGACGCTTATGTTTGCCAGCGGCGGATTGACCAGCGGGCTTGGTATCCTGCTGGTAATCGCGGTCGCAGCCGGCAGTATCCTGCTTCCCGGGCGCATGGCATTCCTGTTCGCCGCTATAGCGGCCATTGCTGTCATGGGTGAGGAAGTTTACAGCTCACTGTTTCTTGATAGTTCCAACAGCAGCGGTTACACACAGGCCGGTTTACTTGGATTGGCGCTGTTCGTGACCGCCGCAATCACAAACCTGATGGTGCGGCGTATCAAGGAAACAGAAGCATTGGCACGCCGCCGCGGTATTGATATTGCCAATCTTGCCAAACTGAATGCCCTCATCGTCCAGCGTCTGCAGGTGGGTATTATCGCGACCGACCATGAACACCGCATCCGTTTGATCAACCGGACGGCACAAAAATTACTGAATCTGCCCGATACTGTGGAAGGTCAACCGCTGGAATCACTGTCACCGGATCTTTTCGAGAGACTCGAAGACTGGAGAAAGACGCCGGATGATGAACAACCCACCCTGCCTGCAAAAATCGGCGGCACAAAATTACTGCCTCATTTCACCCTGCTCGGCACTACAGACAATATCGGCTCGCTTATTTTCCTGGAAGACGCCGAAACACTGGCAAAGCAGGCACAGCAACTCAAACTGGTTTCTCTTGGCCGGCTTACCGCCAGTATCGCACATGAAATCCGTAACCCGCTGGGTGCAATCAGTCATGCGACACAGTTACTGGATGAATCCGAAGAACTGAATAACAGTGACCAGAGACTGATCACCATCATTGGCGATCACACTCAAAGGGTCAATGCTGTTGTGGAAAATGTACTGCAATTATCAAGGCCGGGAACTTCCCTGCCACAACAGATTAAAATTCAGGATTGGCTCGAAAAATTCGCCGATGAGTTTGCCAGCAGTGGTAACTGCCAGAGAGAACAGATCAGCCTGTCAGTCACGCCGGTTGATCTCGAGGTGGTTATGGATCCCAGCCTGCTGCACCAGGTTGTCTGGAATCTATGCCAGAATGCGACTCGACATGGTGCGCAGGAAGCGACGCCATTAAAGCTCAGCATGGTATGCAAGATAGCGACTGCCTCCCGGAGGCCAACTCTTGATATCATTGACAACGGACCTGGCATTAACCCTGACAATGTTGAAACCATTTTCGAACCATTTTTCACCACCAGGAGCAGCGGCACAGGACTCGGCTTGTATATTGCACGTGAAATTTGTGAAAACAATCAGTCGCATCTGGACTACATTCCGGCTCCGGAAGGCGGCAGCTGTTTTCGTATCACCTTCACAAGCAGGCAGCCTCAGGCTGCCTCCACCTTTGCGTAACAGATAGGACCATGAGTACACATCTTGCATTGATCGTAGATGACGAACCGGACATCCGGGAATTGCTTGAGATGACGCTGGGACGTATGAATATCCATACGCGCAGTGCAGCCAACCTGGAAGAAGCGCTGGCACTGCTGGAATCCGAGAAATTCGATATCTGCCTGACCGATATGCGCCTGCCCGACGGAAACGGCATCGACCTGGTGCGGCACATACAGCAACAGGATATAAACCTGCCAACAGCCGTAATTACTGCCTATGGCAGCATGGATACGGCAGTTGATGCACTCAAGGCCGGCGCTTTTGACTTTGTATCCAAGCCTGTTGATCTGACGGTGTTGCGTAATCTCATCAATAGCGTTCTCAAACTCTCTGATTCTGCATCTCCCCGTGACCGCCGCAGTCGCGACACTTTGCTGGGTGAATCGCAGTTAATGCGCAATATCCGCTCAACCATTGCAAAACTGTCGCGCAGCCAGGCACCCGTTTATATCAGTGGCGAATCGGGCACCGGCAAGGAACTGGTCGCACAACTGATACACAACAAGGGCCCGCGCAATGACCGCCCGTTCATTCCGGTGAACTGTGGCGCTATTCCGTCCGAGCTGATGGAAAGCGAATTCTTTGGCCACAAGAAAGGCAGTTTTACCGGCGCCATCAAGGACAAGAAGGGGCTCTTCCAGGTTGCCGAAGGTGGCACCCTGTTCCTTGACGAGGTTGCCGAGCTGCCGCTACACATGCAGGTCAAGCTGCTACGTGCAATCCAGGAAAAAGCCGTACGCCCGATAGGTGCAGAGAAAGAAATACCGACGGATGTACGCATACTCTCTGCCACACACAAGGATCTTGCCCAGCTTGTCGAACTTGGCCAGTTCCGCCAGGATCTCTATTACAGGCTTAACGTCATACAATTGCAGGTTCCCCCCTTGCGGGAACGCCGCGAAGATATCCCCCAGTTGACAACACATTATCTGAAGAAACTGGCCGGGGAAAATACACTGCCGGACCTGAATATTGATGATACGGCCTTGCAAGACCTGTATGCCTACGCCTTCCCCGGCAATGTTCGTGAGCTTGAAAACATCCTTGAGCGCGCCACCACGCTGTGTGACAACAGCACCATTACGAAGGAAGACCTGCAACTGCCCGTCAGCGTGGTTGTGAGCCAGGAAACACCCGCTGCAGCGCCTGCGCAGAAGCCGGATACGAGTACTGTGCCGCTGGATACCTACATGGATACTATCGAGAAAGACGCATTGATCAAGGCACTGGAGCAGACCCGCTATAACAAGACGGCTGCCGCAAAATTGCTGGGCATCACTTTTCGCGCGCTACGCTACCGGCTAAAGAAGCTCGATCTCGAATAACCTTCCTGCCGTCACCGGCAGAAAGTGACGCAGTGCGTCACTTTCTGCCCTTGTTTGTGTACTACGTCTCAGTTTCATAATCTGAAAACAATCCAAACAGAAACAATTAAGTTCACAGGATCACATTCTATCTAATTGTATTTTATATACATTAACTCCCCATCCAGGACTCAGTCCCGACTAGCTATTACCCTTTACCCTCGTTGGCACGGAATCTGTATAGGTACAAGCAGCCAAAGAATCCGGGCCACTGCCCGATAGCAAGGCTGAACAAGGAAGCTCGGTGTCGGGCTAACGAACAAGGATGAGCAACAAACGTTTACTAACCAAAGAGGGTAACATCATGAAACAGCAAAAAGGTTTTACACTGATCGAACTGATGATCGTAATCGCCATTATCGGCATTCTGGCCGCTATCGCGATCCCGGCTTATCAGGACTACACCATTCGCTCCAAGGTATCTGAAGGTCTGAACCTGTCCGGTGCCGCCAAGCTGGCCGTTGCCGAAACCTATGACAGCACGGGCAGTATGCCAAATGGTAACCCCAGCTTCGGCCTGCCGGCTGCTGCCAGTATTGCCGGTAACTATGTGTCTTCAATCGAAGTCGCTACCACCGGTAGTACTGGTGTGATCACCATTACGTACAAGGACAGCGTGGGTGGTAATCCACCGGCAAACGGCAAGAAAATCGTACTGTCACCTGACACCAGCAGCATCGGCGCCATGGGTTGGACTTGTGGCGGTACGTCAGCTACCGACATGCCGAACAAGTACCTGCCAGCAACCTGCCGCTAATCAGCAATCAGGCTGATACATGTAGTACAGAAACGCCCCGGAAACGGGGCGTTTTTTTTGTATCCGATGTATTATCCCCACCTATCGATTTTGTAGGACGGGCTGAAGGTGAGGCGCTTGCGCCGAGAGGCTGCCCTGGGGCATGCTCGCGAACAGGTTGTAAGACTTCCTTATAAACAGAAATGACAGTAATGAATCACCCTGCATACCGGGATAGCACCTACTGGTATTTCCTGCTGCTCATCCTGCTCACCGTTGTCGCCTATTATCCCGGCCTGTCAGGTGACTATTTGTTCGATGACACCAGCAACCTGTTACAAAACAAGGCGCTGGATATTGAAACACTGGACATGGATTCACTCCAGAGCGCCGCCTATTCCTCCGGTGCCGGAATGCTGCGCCGGCCTGTCAGCATGGCAAGCTTTGCACTGAACCGCTTCTTCTTTGGAATAGATCCCTATTCCCACAAGGTCATCAACCTCATTGTCCATATCCTCACCGGTTGCCTGTTGTTTTTTTTCAGCCGTCTGTTGATATCAAGTTACCAGCAATACAGAAAGCCTGTACTGTCGGTACAGGCAGCACGCTGGATTCCTGTCATTGTCTGCGGGATGTGGCTGGTACATCCACTGAATCTCACCTCGGGCCTCTACATCGTGCAGCGCATGACCAGCCTGGCCGCCCTGTTTACGGTGTGTGGACTGTGCCTGTATGTCATTGGTCGGCGCCAGATGCTGCTGGGCCGGCACGGGCTGTCGATTATCCTGGTCGGGCTGTTTGTGTTTGGCGGTCTTGCGGTTTTCAGTAAGGAAAACGGCGCCCTGCTGCCACTGTATATGCTGGTGATTGAACTTACCCTTTTCAGGTTCCAGGGCAGCAAGGGTCAGCCAGACAAAGCCATCATCGCTTTTTTCGCACTGGTGGTTGCACTGCCTGCCGTGCTGGTGATGTCCTACCTTGCCCTTAACGCCGCCAGCATACTGCATTACGAAGGCCGAAATTTTACCCTGACTGAACGGGTACTCACAGAGTCCCGCGTACTGATGTTCTACCTGAAAATGATTGTTATGCCCGCTGTGCAGGAACTGGGCCTGTACCACGATGACTTCAGTCTTTCCCGTGGCCTGTTGAATCCTGCTAGCACACTATTCTCCCTGCTCGCGCTGGCAGCACTGTTTTTAGCGGGACTGTTGCTGCTGGCAAAACGGCCACTGGTCAGCCTTGGTATATTCTGGTTCTTCACAGGTCATATACTTGAGTCGACGATACTGCCCCTCGAGATCGCACATGAACACCGCAACTACCTGGCAGACTACGGCATTCTGCTGGCAGCAAGCTGTGCTTTGGCACAAGCCCCGTTAAAAAAGCTCGCCCCGTTTATCCAGATTCCGGTACCCGCGTTATTCATCCTGCTCTTTTCCTACACGACCTGGCTGCGAAGCGACCAATGGTCAGACAATATCAACCACTCCATTTACGAGGCTCGCCACCACCCGGAATCCCCTCGCGCTGTGTTCTCAGCCGGACGTATCCACGCACGTCTGACCCTGGAAGGACACATAGAAAGCAAAGAACAGGCCTACGCCTACATCGAACAGGCCAGACATCTGGATAAAACCGGCATAATGCCCAATGTCACCCTGATCAAGTTTAGCTACCTCCTTGATGAACCGGCCAACCCTGCCTGGCTCGAGGACATGCTTGAAAAATTGTCACGTTATCCGATTTCTGCTGCAGACATATCCAGCCTGCAGATTTTAGCGGACTGCGCACAAGCCAGATGCAAAATAGCGCCAGAAAAGATGGAGGCAATATTCGATCTTGCGATGAAAAAAGAGAGCGTGAGGCTTGTGGGCGTCTACGGCTTCTATACAATCAACAACCGGGGAAACTTTGAGAAGGGTCTGGCATTGTTCGAGCACGCGGTCGCACTTGCTCCTCGTGAACCACAGTATCGGAAGAACCTGATCAACTTGCTGGCCGTCATGGGAAGACTCGACGAAGCAGAACGACAACTGGCACGATTCAAGTCAGCTGACACCCATGGGAACAGTCAGGAATTCTATGACTTAATGGATAACGAACTTGACATTATGCGAACCAATGATGCGGCACCACCAAGCGAGTAAAGGAAGATATAACCATGAGTTGTGACATCAGCATTATCCTGCCCGCGAAAAATGAAGCCGAGAGCCTGAAAATTTTACTACCCGAACTCAAGTCCCAGTTCCCGGACGAGGAAGTCATTGTTGTAGATGACGGCTCAAAGGATGACACTGTTGCCATCTGCAAGCGCAATCATGTGAAAGTGATCTCGCATGTGTATTCCATGGGCAATGGCGCTGCCATCAAAACAGGCGCAAGAAATGCAGAGGGCAACATCCTGGTATTTATGGATGCAGACGGACAACATACCCCGGATAATATCCGTAGTCTTATTGAGAAAATCAACGCCGGCTTTGACATGGCGGTAGGGGCACGACAGATTGGCACACATGCCTCTTTCGCCAGAAGGGTCGCCAACACCTTCTATAACAAACTGGCATCCTGGATGACAGGCTATCCGATAGAGGACCTGACATCAGGATTCCGTGCAGTACGGGCCAGGCATTTCAGGAAATTCCTCTACCTGCTGCCTAACAAGTTCTCCTATCCCACAACCAGCACCATGGCATTTTTTCGCTCGGGACTGCCTGTCGGCTATGTTCCGATCAAGGCAATGAACCGCTCTGGCGAACGTAAAAGCCACATCAGGTTATTCCATGACGGCTTCCGTTTCCTGATCATCATACTCAAGATCGGAGCACTGTTTTCGCCCATGCGTTTCTTCCTGCCGATCAGTGCCCTGCTTTTTTTCACCGGCCTTGCATATTACGGTTTCACCTATTTCAATTGGGGTCGCCTGACCAATATGAGTGCCATTCTGTTTCTGTCATCCCTGTTTACCTTCCTGTTCGGGATTATTTCGGAACAAATCTCGGCCTTGCACTACAAGGACATTCAGGAAACAAAGCGACGCACTGCCAGATAACAGTCACGTGAAAACGCCAACAGCAGAGAACCGGCTTGGTAAAAATATCGTTTCCCTTTTTATTCTGCAGGGAGCGAACTATCTGGTACCACTCATCACCTTGCCTTACCTGGTGCGCATACTGGGACCGGAGAAATACGGCCTTATTGCATTTACTTTTGCATTCATCAGCTACTTTACCGTTTTTGTTGATTACGGATTTAACCTGAGCGCCACACGAGAAATCTCCCGTCACCGTCATGACCATAAAAAAATATCCGAGATTTTTTCCGCCGTCATGTTCATAAAGCTGGCATTCACGGTCACAGGTTTTATCCTGCTGTCCGCCATAGCAAGCATATGGCCCATGTTGAGCAAGGAGTGGACATTGATATCCGTTGTATACCTGGTGGTTGCAGGAAACGCGCTTTTCCCCATCTGGTTCTTCCAGGGAACCGAAGATATGCGAAGTATCTCCGTAGTAAGCATTGTTGCCAAGGTGGCAGTGGTGATCGGTATTTTCTGGTTAGTACACAAAGAGAGCGACTATATTCTGGCAGCTGGCTTACAAGCCAGTTCAATGGTTATCGCGGGCCTGATAAGCCTGATCATGATTCTGGGCAAGTCGAAAATCACCCTTGTTCTGCCTGATGCAATTCAGATCAGAACCCAGATAAGGGAAGGCTGGCATATATTCACTTCTACCGCAGCAATGACCTTGTATACAAACAGTAATATTTTCATTCTCGGTCTCATTACGAATAACGTAATCGTTGGTTATTACAGTGCCGCAGAACAGCTTGTTAAGGCAGCACAGGGATTAATGACCCCGATCTCGCAGGCAATATATCCGCATATAAGCAAGCTGGTCGACACGTCAAAAGAAATGGCACTGAAATTTATTCATAAATCCTTTATTCGTATAGGACTCCTTTCTTTTTCACTCTCCTTTTTATTGTTTATACTGGCCGAACCACTGGTACTTATCATGCTGGGGGATAAATTCATTCCTTCCATTCCCATATTAAGAGTACTGGCATTCATTCCGTTCCTGGTTGCACTCAGCAATGTCCTTGGCATCCAGACCATGCTGACATTCGGATTAAAGAAAGAATTCAGTCGCATCATTATTACATCCGGCGTCATTAATATTGGTCTCATCATTCCCCTGGTGTATCTATACGGAGGAATTGGTGCTGCTGCAGCGGTACTTGCCACAGAACTGATCGTAACCATTTCCATGGCTTACAGGCTGGACAAGAGTGGCCTGTCATCTGCATTCAACGGGAACAAGCAATGGACGTAGATTTTGTAATTGTTGGCGCCGGTTTCTCCGGTAGTGTTATTGCAGAAAGACTGGCCAGTGCAGGCAAGAGAATATTACTTATAGACAAGCGCGGCCATGTCGGGGGAAATGCTTATGACGAGATCGACAACAATGGTATCCTGATACATAAATATGGCCCGCATATCTTCCACACCAACAGTGACCGTATCTTTGAGTATCTCTCGCAGTTTACCGAATGGAGGCCCTATGAGCATCGCGTCCTTGCCCGGGTTGATAACCAGCTACTCCCCATTCCTATCAACAGGGATACAATCAACCGCCTGTATAACATGGACCTGAATGAGGAAGAAACCGGCGAATACATTGAAAGTGTCAGAATAGCAAAAGATACCATTTCCACCAGTGAAGACGTTGTATTAAACAGCGTTGGCGAAGATCTATGCGAGAAATTTTTCCGGGGTTACACAAAAAAACAATGGGGGATGGACTTGTCGGAATTGAGCCCTGGCGTCGCTGCACGCATCCCGACACGAACAAACACTGATGACAGGTATTTTACCGACAAGTACCAGGCCATGCCCAAGCACGGTTATACGAAAATGTTTGAACGAGTACTGGACAACGACCTTATTGATATTAAATTAAGCACTGACTATGGAGATATAAAGGAAAAATATCAGGACGTTTCAGTTATATACACAGGGCCTATTGATGAATATTTTTGTCACTGCTTCGGCCCGTTGCCTTATCGTTCAATAAAATTCGCACATGAACACATCCCGGACACCCACCATTATCAGCCGGTGGGTACGGTTAACTATCCAAATGATCAGGACTTTACGAGGATCACCGAATTCAAGCACCTGACGGGGCAAGAGCACACCGGTACTTCTATCGTCAGGGAGTACCCGCAATCGGAAGGGGATCCGTACTATCCGATACCAAGAGCGGAGAATGAGGCGCTTTACCAGAAGTACAAGGCACTATCCAGGAGTGAAAAGAACGTCCTGTTTACAGGCAGACTTGCTCAATACCGTTACTATAATATGGACCAGGCTGTAGGTGCCGCATTAAAAACAGCAGAAATTGCAGCTAACACCCACAGGGACTGACTTTTGATAATAAATATTGTTGTTCAACGGTTATCCAGGAAACGTTTCTCGGGAGGCATATGGTGCATTTTCGAATATGCTTCTGGCCTGGCCGCAAAAGGCCACAAGGTCAACGTCATACCGTATCTACCGTCAGCCACACCCGAGTGGTTTGACGTATCAGGAATCCACTTTATCGGCACGGGGAAACTGGCGCGGATAAAACACCTGCTCAGGAATATTCTGGGAGCAATCAAGTATGTCGCCCTGTCATTACTGGATCGAAAAAATGTTTCCCGGCTACTGGAAAACATACATGGTGCAATTTATGACATAAATGTGTTTGAACCACGCATGTTACCTCTTGAACTCAGGCAGGGAATCAGCATTCGCTACTTGCAGGAAATAATGCCTGAAGCAGACATCACCCTTGCCACATCCAATGAAACAGCCTTGCCTGTCTGCCTCGGCGGGAGTGGCAAGCTGTATTACTTTATGCAACATTTCGAGCCGTTTTTTTCAAATGAGTCCTCCAACCCGAAGCTAGCTGAAATCATCGCAACTCAAAGTTATTTTCTGGGGCTCAATATGATCGCCAACTCCAGCTGGCTGAAAAATAAGGTTGAAAATGAAACCGAATTGACAAGTATAGAACTTTGCATGAATGCAATTAACCATACGGCTTTTAATGGTCATCCCAAGATTGCTGCCGACTCAAATCTTGTCAAGATAATAAGTTATGGGGGGAGAAATGCTGAATGGAAGGGATTCAGGGAAATGGCGGAGGCCGTATCTATAGCAAGAAATCGACTGACTGA
>Ga0164315_10004360_pt1 | contig 10969 bp, 9 predicted proteins | sample GuaBasSedimGuay6_FD_113737 | JGI IMG/M metagenome (GOLD analysis project Ga0164315, IMG submission 113737) | Subseafloor sediment microbial communities from Guaymas Basin, Gulf of California, Mexico - Guay6, Core 4569-2, 0-3 cm | ecosystem: Environmental > Aquatic > Marine > Hydrothermal vents >...
GACAACAGCAGACTATGCTGCACAATTCAGTTTCGTCATCGAATCACGTGATCTCCTGTCACGTACACATAACGAGATAAGAAAAATTCGCCAGTTACGAACCCAGCTCGAAGGGCTTCAGGCAAGACTGGAAGCGGCCGGTTCGATGGATATGGAATCAACAGGATTGCTGGAAGCGACCGGCTCGACGGATATGGAATCAACAGGATTGCTGGAAGAAATTGCGGCACTGCTGGCTACGATTACGCCGATAGAGGAAGCCCTCTATCAGACAAAGAATGAAAGTCGCCAGGACCCGTTGAATTACCCGATCCGGCTCAACAACAAGCTGACCAGCCTGATGCGTACTGTCGATGTTGGCGATGCACGACCGACGACCAGCGCGATCGCGGTGAAGAGTGAACTTAGCAACGCAATTGAAGCGGAACTTGGGCAACTCGACGTTGTGTGGAACGAAAACGTACCGGCACTGAATAGCCGTATCCAGTCAATGGGTATCGACCTGGTATCAATTTCGGACGAATAGGTGTTGATTGCGGCAAGATGCCGCTCCTACGGCATCGGCGCGCGTGAAAGATTCGTGGGAGCGGCATCTTGCCGCGATTAACGATTTTCATTCCTGACTCAAAGCAGCAAAACCTAAAACGGTGAATCAAACAATTATGAATTACTCCATTCAATCTTTCGTAAAAATTCTCGCCCTGTTCTGGCTAACAATATTCGGCTCCACCCAACTGGCCTTCGCTCAGTCAGACGTCCTCGGCCTTGAAGAAATTGTCACACTGAAAAATGTAACAGCCGTACGCATGAATCCTGCCGGAGATCAGATCGCATACCTGCTGTCCGTACACAGGGAGCTTTACAAAGATGATGATGGCAAGCCGTATCATGAATTGCACGTTGTCGACTTAAACGGAAATTCGCGACCGTTTGTCAGCGGCAAGATAGACGTATCCGCTTTCGCCTGGTCTGTAGATGGCAAGTCTATATATTTTGTCGCCAAGCGTGATCCCGATGCAGAGTTTAATTCGCTGTTCGAAATCGCCCTTGCAGGCGGAGAAGCGGTACAGAAATTCACCCATGTAAGCTCCATCGGCGCTATTCATCCGTCACCTGATGGCAAACGCATCGCATTCACGGCCACAGAAGCGGCACCTGAAAAGACGGAGGAGCTGGCAACGAAAGGCTTCAAAGCCGTCGTCTACGAAGAATCGATTCTGCCGACAAAAATCTGGATGCTTGATCTTTCGACGAGCGAAGCCGTGGCGCAGGATTTACCCGGCTCTGCATCAGACTTCAGTTGGTCAGCTGATGGCAGTCGTTACGCAGTCGCTCTTGCACCAACACCGCTGATCGATGATACCTATACGTCGCGTGACATATTTGTCGTCAATGCATCGACTGGCAAAGTCCTGAACAATATTGGATCGGTCGGCAAGCTGGGTCATTTTGAGTTTTCGCCAGATGGTGAGCGCATCGCGTATATCGGTAGTATGGACATCAATGACCCCAACCAGGGCAGGTTGTATGTCGCATCAGCATCGGGCGGTGAGCGTCGCGACCTTGTGCCTGACTACCTTGGCCATGTCGGTGCAATCTCCTGGCAGGACGACGTCAACATTCGCTGGCTGGGGCTGCGTGGTGTCTGGACGGAGTGGTCCGTCGCCTCCACGATGGCTGCACAGGAGGCAGGGCCGGCACCTTCCTCCGGACCAATCCTGCGCTCGATCTCCACACATCCGGGTCAGTCAGTAGCAGCCGCCGTTGCTGATACGCCGCAACATCCACGTGAGGTGTATTTGTTACGCGATGGCGCGGCACCAAAACGCCTGACGAATTCAAATCCGATGCTTGACCAGCGTAAGTTGGCAAAGCAGGAGGCGATTACCTATGAGGCCCGGGATGGCCTGCAACTCGAAGCCATCCTGATCCACCCGGCGAAAGAAGAGCGGGGCGGCAACCCATTGGTTATTTTTGTGCATGGTGGGCCCGAGGCGCACCAGTCGAACGGCTGGATGTCCAGTTACAGCCAGCCGGGACAGTTGCTGGCGGCGGAGGGCTATGCCGTTGTATATCCGAATTACCGTGGCAGTACCGGGCGCGGCAGTGAGTTTTCGCGGCTGGACCAGAACGATTATGCCGACGAGGAATTTAATGACCTGGTTGATGCGAAAACGCATCTCGTCAATGAAGGCTTGGTGAATGCCGATCGGGTTGGTATTTCCGGCGGCTCATACGGCGGCTATGCAACGATGTGGAGCGCTACCGCGTTGAGTGAGGAGTATGCAGCGGGTGTTGCCTTTGTCGGTATCTCCAATCAGACCTCGAAATTCGGCACGGGTGATATTCCCTTTGAAATGTACAACGTGCATTCCCTTGCCTGGCCATGGGAAGACTGGCTGGGAATGTTACAACGCAGCCCGATTTATCATGCAGGCAAAGCGAAAACACCGCTGTTGATCATGGGTGGCGATAAGGACCCGCGCGTACACCCGAGCCAGTCGTTGGAAATGTACAGAAACATTAAGCTGCGTACTGATACGCCGGTCCGACTCGTTATCTATCCGGGTGAGGTGCACGGCAATCGCAACACGGCAGCGAGATACGACTATGCTTTGCGTTTCAAACGCTGGATGGATCATTACCTGAAAGGACCGGGTGGTGAGCCGCCGCCGTATGCGATTGATCATGCGGCCAGGCTTGAGAGTATGAGCGAGGAATAAAAGCCTAGTCATAAAAAAAAGGTCGCCAGTTTGGCGGCCTTTTTTGTGGTCGTTCGATCGATACGCATGCGATCCTATTCCTCTGCTTCGCCATCCCAGTAGTCGACTGCCGTGTCCTTGCGTGCAAACACCAGGAACGATCCGGGATCGCCGGGGTCCCGGGTTTTGCCATGCCAGACTCCGTACTTGTCGGAATCCGGGTAGAGAAACACATCGGTATGTTCAACAGTGCTCAACGCGATGTAACTGAGTTCCTTGTCGGAAGTGTTGATAATCTGGTGTGGCTGATCCGGATCGGCCGGGGAGCAAATGAAATCGCCTGCCTGTATTGGATATTCTTTGTCAGCGTGCCGTAGTGTGCCCTTGCCCTCCAGGACATAGAACATTTCTTCTGCGACGTAATGCGAATGGTAGGGCCAGGCGCGTTTGCCTGGCTGCAAACGCACTACAGCGTAACCGAGCTTTTTTGCGCCAATTCCTGAAGAAACGTCGGCCCGGCCTGCTTTGAATTTATCTCCCTTGCCAAATTCCGAGAATTTCAGTTCATTTATGTTTATTATGGGCTTAGACATACTTTCTACTCCATTTTCTAGAATATTGGCGACCTGCGATGATCAATCATACTTCAGGGAATTCCTGCCGTACTTTGGCACTTCCGTTTTTGAGGCGTATTATTTGGCGTAGCGATACAAATGCTAAACGAAGGATCTGCAGGGACGAGGTCAAACAGGAACTCTGGCGGCAACCAGGATGCACTGCGCGTCAGTATGCGGGGCAAAGATGATCATTTCGCCCAATCGTGACGATCTGCAACGGATCGTTGTGTTAAATCCGAAAGGTGGTTGCGGTAAGTCGACGCTGGCAACCAACCTCGCGAGTTACTACGCACTGCGTGGTCCGCTCCCTGTTCTGCTCGATTGTGATCCGTTGGGATTTAGCATGCGCTGGCTGGAACGTCGCTCCAAACAGCGTCCGCCCATTCACGGCATAGCTGCTTTCAGAAAGTCTATGCAAGTCACCAGGACGTGGCAGTTACGAGTCCCGCAGGAAACACGACACATAATCGTTGATTCGCCGGCCGCGCTTGATGGCATGCAAATTCATGACCTCGTTTACGGGGCGAGTAATGTAATTATTCCTGTTTTGCCATCGCCCATTGATATTCGTTACGCCGCCCGGTTTATTGCTGAGTTGCTGTTGGTGACGCAACTGGATCGGAGCGAGACGAAAGTTGCCATAGTCGCAAACAGAACCCGCAAGAATACGAAAAGCCTGGATCAGTTGATGCGTTTTCTAAATTCCTTAAGAATTCCTGTCATCGCAGTGCTGCGTGATAGTCAGAACTATGTTGAAGCGGTAGGGCGAGGCGTCGGTGTTTACGAGTTGCCACATCACAAGGCCAAGCACGATATTGAACAACTGTCACAGGTTGTGGCCTGGCTGGAACGCAGGCGCATGCCACAAATCGAACCTGTAATGAGGCCAGTCGCTGCTCAGGCTGAGCGGTCGTTGGTCCGACACCTGCATTAGTCAACCGGCTAGTAGGAAAATACCTTTTATTCCACTGCTGTCCCACAAAAAGCAGTAGTAATTTCGCCCGCTGGGCGGGCTCCTACATTTCTTATTAGCACCTGTAGGAGCCCGCCCAGCGGGCGAAATTACCACGCCCAGCGGGCGATTGCGGGCTATTCAATTCAACTTGATGCTTTATGGCGGCGCTAATTTTAAGTTTATGGAACAGCAGTACCGTTATTCTTTTTTTACCGGGACGACCAGCACGGGAATTTCCGAGTTTTTCAGAATGCCACGGCTTGAGCTGCCGATGACAAGGTCATACAACGCGCCGAAACCGTGACTGCCAACAATCAGCAGGTCAGCTTGCATCTTTTTCGCCTCAGCCAGGATTGTCTCGACAATCGGGCCCTGGACAAGTAACGCATTCGCCTCCAGCCCTGCCTGTCGTAAGGTATCAGCGTGCGCCTGTACACCACGATGCTCGTCGCGAAACTCTTTTGCTACCTGGTCGCGCACGACATCCGGTCCTGCGTCATAACCAACGAAAGACGGATCCGCCTCCGCCACGTGGAGTACGCGCAGTTCCGCCGACATAGCATTGCCAATTCGCTCTGATACCTGGATCACCCTGGCAGATGCAGGTGACAAATCGATCGCTACCAGAATTTTTATGCCCATTTGATTGCTACTCGCTTTGCATGTTCTTGTGTGCCGCCAGTTCTCGCTGAATGACATGATACAGCGCTTTGGTGTAGCGATCTGCCTCGCTGCCGGTCATGTGTGACCATTCTGGCAAATAGAAGCCCTGTAATTCCTCATGATCAAGCCAGTGAATGCCAAGCGCTCCTGTTTTCTCTATCAGTACATCCCAGGTTTCTGCCCGCGGGTTGAACATCGGCTCAGACATCGCGTAATGCCCTTCAGCCGGATTGCGAACAAATATTACGTCGATACCGCGCTCGTGCAGTTTCTTTGTAGCTGTGACCGCCCGCTCAATCTGCGTTGCGCGGCCCTCCAGCGCCATAGTCTTGAACGCATCATCACGCTCATCCATGGGCACGAACCCGCTCTCCCATATCATGCGCGCTTCATTGCGATAGTCCTCGTTGTCAGCGACTTTAGACCACAGTCGTGCATTCCGGTCTTTTCTATAGTTAGCGAGTTTGCGGACATCCAGCACAATATTACTGTTCCAGCCCTCGCGAACCGGCCAATCCTGGCGGTGCAGAATCTGAAACAGTGCGTAATCGGGGAAGTAGAAACGCAAGTAGGGCTCGAATGGCATCGATATCTGCTGCCCGAGCCATTGTGTCGGCGTTTCTTTCCCATAACGATCCACTACCGCCTGGCGATACTCAAAGCCGCTAAAAAATAACATGGGTGCGACGCCGACGAGCAGTGTGCCGGTAAAATCGTCGTCGTCTGCCAGGCCCTCCATGATCCTCAGTGGACTGGTGCCCTCAAGCGCCAGTTGTATTGGTCTTTGTCCCGATTCAGCTTCCCAGACATCCAGTTGGGTATTGAAGAACACGCGAGAGGATCCTGTCAGTACTGTTTTGTCTCCCTCACCATTATCAATACGCCGCCTTTGGATTGTCCAAAGCCCCTCACTGTTTCGGTATGAAGCGGGCACACCAAAATCCCGCCAATACAATTCCCAGCCAGTCATCAGGGTGACGCAAATGACAAAGGCAACAATTACAGTGTTGCGCAGTTGTCTTTTTGGCAGCGGACGATCGAATTTGGACATGTCCACGGACTCGCTAGAACTGGAAGTAGATGAAGGCATCGCTTCCCCCTTGCGTAATGATGATCAGCATTAACATGACACCCCACAGCAGGCCGGTCAGCCAGACTGGCATGCGATCAATGACTTCATCGAGTCGCCTGTTGCGCATCCACCAGTGAATAGCCAGCATCACGGCAGTCGTGATGACGGTTTGTAAGACCAGGACCGTTGGCAGGATTTTTTCGCCGGACGTAACAAAAGTTAGCATCGTCGTAATCATGCGCCAGGCAGTCGTGAAATCCGGTGCACGGAAGAACACCCAGGTGATGTTAATGAGAAAGTAGGTCAACAACGCCAGCAGAACCCGAGCCACAAGTTTGTTCCACACATCATGGTGCCCGAGCCGCGCTACCAGCCAACGCTCCGCGGCGAGATACACGCCGTGCAGTCCACCCCAGACCACGAAGGTCCAGCTTGCGCCATGCCACAGACCACCTAGTAACATCGTCGTCATAAGGTTTGCGTACGTACGAATGTTGCCTTTGCGGTTGCCGCCAAGCGGGATGTACAGGTAATCGCGCAGCCAGGTTGACAATGAAATGTGCCAGCGCCGCCAGAAATCGGAAAAGCCGATGGCGGCATAAGGGTATCGAAAATTATCGGGCAGGCCGAAACCGAGTGTTAGTGCGACGCCTATCGCGGTTGTTGAGTAACCCGCAAAATCAGAAAATATCTGTCCGGAGAATGCCAGTGTGCCCAGCCATGCATCGACCGGATGCAGCATATTTGTCGCGCCAAAAACAGCGTCCGAAGCGGGTGCAAGCAAACCATCCGCAACGACAATTTTCTGAAATAACCCTATAGTCATCAAACCAAGGCCCCAATACAGTTGCTGGCGCGTGGCAACCCGGGGCGTGGCAAATTGTGGCAGCAAGTGAGTAGGGCGAACAATCGGGCCGGCCACCAGCTGCGGAAAAAATGTCACGAAAAGTGCGAAATCCAGAAAGGACTTTGATGGCTCAGCCCGTCGCAGATATACGTCCAGCGAATATGCCATGGTCTGAAAGGTATAAAAAGAAATACCAACCGGCAGAACAATGCTCCAGTCGGGCGGCTGGTAATCAATGCCGGCCATCGACATCAATACCTGGAAGTTCTCCATGAGAAAGCCGCCGTACTTGAAATAGCCAAGCAGGCCCAGGTTAACGACGACACTAACGGCGAGCAGGACTTTGCGTTTGCTCTGGACTTGCTCGGTGAAGAGCTTCTTCGCGACATGCCAGTCGATGACCGTCGATATCCATAGCAGAATTACAAATGGTGGATTCCAGGCCGCGTAAAACAGGTAACTGGCGATCAGCAGGTTGGTTTTTTTTGTTGTCCACGACAATGGTGCGTTGTGCAGCGCCAGCACGAGAATGAAAAACGCTATAAACGTAAGTGAGTTAAACAGCAAGGTGCGAGCTCCCCGTTTGACGAGTAATTACAGCGCCGGTACGTCACGCGACCGGTCGAATTTTTGTTGTTTTTATTTGCTGCTCGCCCACACGGCGAGTCAGACGTCAGGAAGACTAGCAGAATATTGGCGTGGTGTACGTATAAATACCTACATTTTTGAGCAATTCCCAGGTATTACTACTTACCGGTTTCATCGGCCTGGTCGATAGCTGTGAAGCGAACGGTGACTACGTTCTCGGGTGCACGCAAAACCAGTTTGTTGCCGGCAAGGCTCGCGTTTGATGCCGTTTGCAGAGCCTCCATAAAAGAGATCTCGAATGACATCACCGGTTCCGGACATGCCATGCGTGTTGATCGCAGCGGACCTACCTGCAACGAGCCATCCTCCAGTTTGTAGCTGCCGGAAAACCGATTGCATCCGCCATGTCCACGTAGCTCGCCGCCTTCTTCGAACTGAACGAACATTTCACCGGCGTCTTCCAACCTCATTTCGCCAAGATGCGTAGGTCGCCAGGCTGGAACAGAAATTTCTGCTGGAGTCGCGTTGCCAGCGCCGGACTGCTCCTGTGCGCCTTTCAGGTTGACGAATGCAATTCCGGCAAGGAACAGCATGAAAAAGATAAAGGCAAAGGCGGCTTTCATATCTTTGTTCCTGCAGCAATGGGTACTACGTTTTATACGCATTCACTCCAGCTGCTGCAAATGTTCTGCCCTCCGAGACAGTGCTACCTTTTTACCGTGGAACCTGATCAAATGCCGGCACCGAAAATGACAGGAAGAGAATAAATGCACCAGAAGTACTCGTTCGCGACTGCGCTAATTATACTGCTGCTCGCAGTTACTCCCGTTTTGGCAGCAGACAAAGCCGAACTGAAAAGACATACAGTTATGGTGGACGGACATCCTGTTGCGCTATGGGAAAAGAGTGCCGCGGGCGCGACCGAAGCCATTCTGTTGGTGCACGGCAGAACCTGGAGTGCACTGCCGGATTTCGACCTGCAGGTCGAAGGTGAAGACCTATCGCTAATGGATGGTCTTGTTGCAGAAGGTTACGCGGTTTTTGCAGTGGACCTCAGAGGCTATGGTGAGACACCGCGGGACGAGACTGAATGGCTTACGCCGAATCGAGCGGCGGATGACGTTGCCATAGTTATCGATTGGATCTCTGCGGCACAAGACTGGCGCATCAAACCGCATTTGTTTGGCTGGTCGATGGGTTCAACCATTTCACAGCTGGCGACACAGAGGCATCCTGGATCATCTTCATCATTGACCTTATTTGGCTATTGGTACGATGCTGACACCCCAGTGCCAGCGGACCCGCCCGGGTTCGAGCTGCTCAAAGAAACGAATACGGCAGAGGCTGCTGCGAGCGATTTCATTACACCTGGTTCAATCAGCGACAAAGCGGTCGCTACTTATGTTGCAGTATCGCTGAAGGCGGATCCGGTAAGAGTGGATGTGCAGAATTCGGACCAGTACAACGCGCTGGACGGCAGTAAAATTCACATTCCCACACTTGTTATCCAAGGCCAATACGATCCGATCGCGCCAGCCGAATATCAGGCAAAGTTGTATATGAGCCTTGCGACAGGTCATAAGCAATGGGTGACAGTTCCCGGCGGTGATCATGCAGCATTCATGGAATCGCCACGTGATTATTTTATTCACGAATTGGTCGGATTTTTGCAAGGGGTGCGTTAGCACGACCGTGGGAGCGGCATCCTGCCGCGATTAAAGCCAATCGCGGCAAGATGCCGCCCCCGGGAATCACTTTGGAGTTGAAGTTGTCATTCGCGGCTAAAGCCGCTCCCACAGATTTGTGCCGATTAGATAGTTTTTGCCAGGGTTGGACTAATGCGTAGGAGCGGCTTTAGCCGCGAATAGGGATGATTTACGCCATATTTCCCCAGCTACGAAGCCAGCCGTGACTTACCAACCTCCGCCAGCAACGGCTCACGCGTCCAGTGAAGCTGCTTCTCTATCGATGAAATCATCTGACCGGCAATATCTTTGCCGGTAGCAGTCTCGATACCCTCAAGACCCGGCGATGAATTAACCTCAAGCAGCAGCGGCCCTCGCTGTGACCGAATAATGTCGACACCGGCAACTTTCAAACCGAGTGTCTTTGCCGCTTTGATCGCCAGTTGCCGCTCCTCTTTCGTAATTCGGACAATGGTCGCTTTGCCGCCCTGATGCAGGTTGGCCCGGAAATCGCCTGGCGCAGCGGTTCTTTCTATCGTAGCGACAACTTTGCCGTCGATGACAAAACAACGCAGATCCTTGCCCTGTGCTTCTTTGACAAACTCCTGTACCAGCAGGTTTGCCCGCAGTGCCTTGAATGCGTTGATAACACTTTCTGCCGCCTTCCTTGTTTCTGCCAGCACGACACCGCGGCCCTGTGATCCTTCCAGTAGCTTCACGATCAGCGGTGCGCCGCCGACCATGTCTATCAGGTCATTCGTATCCATGGGTGAGTTGGCGAAGCCCGTTACCGGAACGTCGAGTCCACTATGTATCAGTAATTGCAGGGCATATAGTTTATCTCTTGACTGGGCAATCGATGTCGATGTGTTCATCGTGTACACACCCATACTTTCAAACTGACGTGCTATCGCGCATCCGTAAAAAGTCGCACTTGGGCGAAGCCGTGTAATTACTGCATCAAGATCGTCCAGCACACGACTGCCCCGATAATGTACTTCAGGATGTGTGGCATCGAGTTTCATATAACAGTAGCGCGTACTAATGAATAACATTTCGTGGCCGCGTTCTTCACCGGCTTCCAGAATTCTTTTGTTGCTGTAGAGTTTTGGATCGTTTGCGAGGAGTGCAATGCGCAGACCGCCATGCGTACTCTCGATTTTGCCGTAGACGTGATCGATTTCCTCTTCGTCAATTTCACCGTGACAAAAGCTGGCAGCGGGATCAACGAGTATTCGATCGCTCATCGCCTGCCGGCCGAGCAACATGCGATAGCCCATCGAATCGCGATTGGCCAGCGTCAGCTCGATGTCCCATACACGATAACCAAGGGAAAACGGCGTGCTGATCACATAGCGTTTTTCCTTGATGCCGCTGGAGCTCTTGATGATGCGTCGATCGATTACCATCGATTCGCACTTCATAGTGGTACGCCGATTTCCCTGCAGCGGATGAACTTCAAAACTCACCCAGGACTCGCCGTGCCGTTTGAATGGCTGGATATTGAATGCATGGATGGATGATGTCTTTGCGCCGGAATCAACTCTTGCCTTGATCGCCGGTACTCCGAGATCCGGAAATGCGCACCATTCCTGACTGCCAACGATAATTTTTGCTTCGACGTCGCTCACGCATTCTCTCCACTAGTTACCGAAATTAAGCACTCTGTTGAAAAACATTGTTTTTCAACAGAGTGCGCGCGGTACAAGGATGTACCGCCATTTTCGATGGCTGCATGCCATTGAAAATGGGAGTCGTTCGAAAACCACGTTTTTCGAATGACGATGTTGAAAAAGCCATGGAAGGCTTTTTTCAACAGAGTGTAAGAATACTCAACCAA
>Ga0164315_10004362_pt1 | contig 10967 bp, 7 predicted proteins | sample GuaBasSedimGuay6_FD_113737 | JGI IMG/M metagenome (GOLD analysis project Ga0164315, IMG submission 113737) | Subseafloor sediment microbial communities from Guaymas Basin, Gulf of California, Mexico - Guay6, Core 4569-2, 0-3 cm | ecosystem: Environmental > Aquatic > Marine > Hydrothermal vents >...
AAAATAACAGACGCTTGTAATTTATCTCCCCAGTCTTTTAAGGTTTGAGCACTTGGCATTTTGATATTTGCCATTTTTGTCACCACCTCTTGTCGGTTTTAATTTTCTCAAGGTTAACTAGGAGTGCAAGGTTAACTTGCACGAGAAAAGTAATTACCAAATCGTTTGCTCTTCAATAGTCGTTGATTTATTCTGTCAATGTCTCTTTCAATCCCTCCATGTTAGCCTGAGCTTGTTTGCCAATTTCACCATTTTTGTCAAGTTCGATAGCTATGTACAGGACAAAAAACGTGTTCAGTGATGCTATCGCTTATTTTTGCGATAGTATCACTAGGCTTTGGAAACGTGTTCAGTGATGCTATCGCTTATTTTTGCGATAGCATCACTAGGCTTTGGAAATGTGTTCAGTGATGCTATCGCTTATTTTTGCGATAGTATCACTAGGCTTTGGAAAAACTTAACGTCAAAAATATTGATAACGGCGGTAGATTTTTTGAGTGAGACTATCGCCAAAAAAAGCGATAGCATCACGATTTGAACACGTTTTTGTCCTGTACATAGGTTCGGCTGCCTTTTGATATTGTTTATTTATCGACGCTAAGCAGTACAAGCTAAAGCTTGTACTCCTACCTAAATCATGCATCACTCTTAGCCGTGGCAATGAACAAAATCATATAACCCATAATTGCAGAGATAAATGAGCCTAGCAAAACAGCAAGGCGGACTTGATCCATATAAGCGGCATTGGCATTTGCGAATGCCAAAGAGCCTATAAAAAAACTCATGGTAAAACCAACACCACACAGGGTAGCTACGCCGTAAATTGTCCCCCAAGTGGCTCGTTCCGGTAATTGGGCAATGCCCAATTTGATCGTCAGCCAGGTAAATCCAAATACGCCCAATTGTTTACCCACAAATAAACCTAACACAATGCCCAAAGGTACTGGCTCCCAAAGAATATCCAAGGACATGCCTTCAAAAGATACGCCAGCATTAGCAAATGCAAAGATTGGCAAAATGCCGTAAGCCACCCAAGGATGTAATGCTTTTTCCATACGGTGTAATGGGCTATGCCCATGACTATCTTTAACATTGGGAATAAAAAATGCCAGCGCAACGCCAGCGATGGTTGCATGTATACCAGATTTTAGCACAAAAAACCATAAAATTATTCCAACAATAAGGTACACTGTGATATTTGTTATGCCTTTCCAATGGAATAATATCACCGGCACCGCCAGTGTCACCGCGGCAAACGCCAAATAGGACAGATCCAAATGTCCAGAATAAAACAGGGCAATAATAAGAATAGCCCCTAAATCGTCGATAATAGCCAGTGCCATTAAAAAAACTTTTAAAGATAACGGCGCGCGACTACCCAGTAACGCCAATATCCCCAATGAAAAAGCAATATCGGTGGCTGCAGGAATAGCCCACCCATTAAGTGTGATTGGATTATGCCAGTTAAAAGCGACATAAATCAATGCGGGCACTGCCATGCCGCCCACCGCCGCAATTGCGGGTAAAACCACTTGGGACCCAGTTGATAATTGCCCTTCAAGCATTTCGCGTTTTAATTCAAGGCCGACTAGCAAGAAAAAGATAGCCATTAAGCCATCATTAATCCAAAATTCCAGCGGTTCTAATTCAGTATTCAGGGGGGTTATCGGAATGGGCGTGTGTAACAGTGCTGAATAAAAATCCGCTAACATGGAATTACTCATCAACAAAGCCAATATTGCCGCAATTAATAGTAAAATACTGCTGGACGATTCCAGTTTGACAAATTCACGAAGTGCCCTATGAATAGGGGTAGACATAATACATAACTCCTGGCTTTTAAGCCTTTGAAACGGTTGAATAAATTCAAACTGTAATGGATAGCATCCCTTCAAGGGATGTTATCTGTTGCACTCTTTATCTAACGCAAATCCCAAATAAATAAATAATAATATACCAGCGGGAAGTTCGATTTTCCCCCTATAGTTTGTAAGAATAATATAGTACACGATCGCGCAAGGATCCAGACCACATCAGCCAACGGCTAAAGCCGTTGTCTAAAAGCTCAAGTACCCTAAAGGGCACTAAGAGGGTTAGTCGGCTTTAGCCTCAGACAAGCTTGCAGACAACTGCCCAACGCTGTTGGCTGGGGGTGGTATGGATATTTTCGCTCTCGTGTACTATGGCTATTCACATTCAACATACTTATGGGTTGATAAAAGTGATTTGGTTAGTTTTCTGGTATGTTAATTTTTTGGAGTTACCTAAACATCTATAGTGTTTGGACGAAAACCATTTAATACGAAAGGCTGTCATTTCGATCTTCGCTGTCAATCTTTTTATTAGTAATGTGTTAATATTTATCATATTTCCAATACGTCGAAATGAAATGACACTTAGGCAAAAAGTTTTCGTTCTGGCATTCATTGCCTAATAACCTATTACCTATTAGCACTCAGTTTAGTACAACGAATCCCAGAAATAAACGAATAAAAATGAGTGCCTGACTGAAATCAATCGTTTAGGGCAAAACCTTCAAGGTTTCCAAAACCTTGAAGGTTTATAACTCAAAATATTAAATGGGAATACCGCAAAATTTGGCAGAAAGGCTGCTTTGCTGAACGACAAATCAATAACTTAGGTTCTCAGTTGGCTTGATCTGGCGTTATTGCATTAAATGATTAAATTCGTTGATTTTTGGGATTCGTTGTACTTATAAAAACGGCTATTCGTTTTGCAAATGACGAATGTAAATCTATATCGGATTGAGAATATCCTGATTCTAACGGATTTTGTTGATAGCTTATCAACACACCAACCCTGAAGGGGTTAAATATGAATAGCCCTTTGTTCCACCTGGGGAAAGCAATATCAAAAATGCCTCAACCTGAAAATGTGAATGATACCATTTATGCCAATTCAGTAAAATTCATATCGTTATAGTTTTCAACAAAAAAAGTTATAATCAGAGAATATCTGAAAAACGCCTATCAGAAGATGATTAATTGAGTTATTTTTGGGTTTAAAACCGTCAAAAGGAAATTCCGATGAAAACAGGCAATTTTGTTATTTACTTTTTAGGTGCGATGTTATTAGTCAATGGATTGCCGCGGTTAGCATCAGGTGGCGAAATTTATAGCTACGTTGATGAGGATGGTGTGCTAAATTACACGGATCGTCAGCCCATCAATCGCTCTCGCTTCAAGGTTGAACCTGCGACTGAGCAAGACATTGTCAATCAGGCAGTTCGGATTTATCAATTTGTGGATTCAAAAGGTGTTATTCACATCACCGATCAACCCAAAGATTCACGCTACCAACTGATTTACCAAGGTAGTGTGAGTATTCCCTTATTTTCAACTGAACTTGACATCGCGCCTTCGGCACCCATACATCAAAAATATGATCATTATAACCCCTTGATACAAGATGTTGCAACTCGCACTCAGTTGGAACCGGCACTGTTACATGCCGTCATTCAAATCGAATCGGCTTACAATTCTAATGCGATTTCACCAAAAGGCGCAGTGGGTTTGATGCAATTAATGCCTGCTACGGCTAAACGCTTTGGAGTCACGGATCGTACCGATGCCACTACCAATGTGTACGGGGGCGCACTTTACCTGCGCCATTTGTTGGAATTATTTGATGGTGATATGAATTTAGCATTAGCAGGCTACAATGCTGGTGAAAATGCAGTGAAGCGTTACGGCAATGAAATCCCGCCCTATCGGGAAACCAAAAATTATGTCAAAAAAGTGATGAGGCTTTACGATACTTATCGGGATCATATGTAAACGATAGATTTCTGGCAGGCGTCAGCCAGATTTATCGCTGCTGACTCCTATTTTTTAGGAGTCCCAACTTTAGTTTCGCTCACCACCCAAACTAAAGTTTGGACTCCGTCACCCACATTGTACTAAATTTTGTGCCCAAATATTCGCATTTGATGTAGATAATGCTAATGTAGCTAATGTAGGGTGGGCAACAAAAAGGCGTTGCCCGCTAAAAAAACGTGACATATGGTGGGCAACAAAAAGACGTTGCCCACCCTACTAAAAAACGTGACATCAAATCGAGGTCACACTCCTATATTTGTTTTGGAAACGCTTTATGGCTTTACCCTAAATAAATAATTTTTCTGAACGTTTATATTATAACTTTACTTAACGAAAAGGTTTATGTCTCTTGAAACCATTTGCGAAAACTGTTAATGCATTTATGATTGGTATTGCTGTGGGCATGATTCTTGGTGTTTATGTTGGTTTTCATTTTGATATTGTCCGCAAACCTTATTTTGGCTCTAGTGACTATCGGGGCATCGCATGGGAAATAGCACGTCAGCATCATATTGAGGTATCGCTACTTTTTGCGATTGTGCAGCAAGAATCGAAGTGGAATCCAAAAGCGATTTCACCCAAAGGCGCTATCGGACTCATGCAAATTATGCCCGCCACCGGAGATGATTTTTGCGGGTTGACTGAACAACAATTGCTGAATCCCAGACTCAATTTGGAATGTGGTACCGCTTATTTCGCTAAACAATTTAAGGCGTTTGGTTCAGTACGGCTCGCGCTTTGTGCTTATAACGCTGGGCCTGCCAGAGTGCGAAAGTTAGGTAAATGTCCAGATTTTAAAGAAACTACCCGGTATGTGCATAATATTTTAAAAAACTGGAATGGGGGTAAATGATGAGCAGAGGATTGCAAATGTCACTCGTTGGTATGGGGTTATTTTTTATCCTGCTGGACATTTTTTCAAATTTCCAAAGTTAGATAGGTGTCCAGCTTTTGAAGAAACTGCCCGGTATGTGCATAATTTTTTAAAAAACTGGAATGGGGGGTAAATGATGAGCAGAGGATTACGAATTTCACTTATTGGTATGGGGTTATTTTTTATCCTGCTGGGCATTTTTTTGAATTTCCAACTTTACACCAGTTTAGCGGGGGGTTCCTCCCTGCATAAATATAGTTATGGGATTATTGGTATTGGGTTAGACGTTTCTAAAGTCATCTGCCTGATTCTAGGCGTTTTTTTACTCAGACAAGCGACTAGCGTACTTCTCATCGCGGGTTTCATTTCCATCGCATTTTACTTGGTTTTATCTCTCATCAGTTGGGCGGCGAGCTGGGGGTTTACTTTGGTAGTCACTCAACATTATGAAACCCAAACATTTCAAAAGAATACCCAAGTACAAGCCATGCAAGTCAGTGTTGACGAAGCCACTGCTGAAGTTCAACGACTTTCCCAATACGCGGATTCCGCGGCTGCGATTCAAGCGCAATCTAAACTGAATGAATTACAAGCACAACTTGATGCGTTATGGACTTCCCCCGCCCGAAACAGCTTAGGGCAACGCACTGGGCAAAATGTTCGCTCGCAGATAGGTGGGACATGCCCGGGTACCAGTTGGTATCAAAAAAAATATTGCGTTCAAATACAAGCACTTGAATCACAGGTAACGTCACATCAAACCATTATCGACAGTCACGCAACGTACCTTGCGGCAGTCAAACATAAAAATGCGATGATTAAGGAATCGGGACAAATGGACTTAGTCGGTGTCAATCAAAATTCCTATATGCACCCACTTTTTGTTGGTATGGGTACTGTGCTTGATACTTCTCCACAGTTGGTAAAATATCGTTTACTATTGCTCACCTCTGCGATGATTGAATTGTTGGGAAGTTTGTTTTTTGTCATAGGTATTATTATTCAAGGGCAAGCGTATACAGTGGCAGACATTGTGGCGATGGAAAAACAGAAACATAAAATATTGGCAGACTTAGGCGCGAATGTTATAGAACTTGGAAAGACTGAGTATGCTAAACTCAACACCAGCGTTCAAGAAACGGATAAGGGTCAGGAGGAGAACGGTGCAAGGTAAAAGGAAAAAGGATTATTCATTCATTTCCAATTTTGCAGATATTCGCCAATGGCGAATGGTCAATTTTGCGTTGGTGTCATTTTGACTTATCGGTTGACGTTTTTGTGCGCAAAAACGTTAACTGAGAAAGGATAAATCTTAACTACTCAGCTCAGCCCTGAAAGGGCGCTTTATTAAAGCCCAGGGCAGCGCCCTGGGAACCTTTTTAATGCGCCCAGAAAGGGCTTTAAATCATAAACGGTACCTGGGGCGTTTGAAAGGCTATAATAATAAGCCCCGTTGGGGCTGAGTCGTTATTCATAAACGGTACCTGGGGCGTTTGAAAGGCTATAATAATAAGCCCCGTTGGGGCTGAGTCGTTATGGATAAAAAGCCACCCGGTTAGGTTTTCTGGTCATTTTTTGGGGTTACTATCGTTTTTCAGATAAATCATTTCAGTTATAAACCTTCAAGGTTTTTGCAACGCTTTACGGTTTTGCTCTAACAGTGTCTGAACAAAAAAAACTTGTCATAATGAGCATGTAGGGGCAATCCTTTATGGTTGCCCCCGATATTTTTGAAGGCTGCCTTTTTGAATCATAAGGTTTTCGTTCAAGCATTGGCTATTCGCTATTCGTAGTTCGCATTATGCGAACGAAAGTATTGAATTACCAACCAATTAAGGGTACAGGAGATATTTTTGACATGGCAAAATCTATTGGCATATTAACCGCCGGTGGCGACAGTCCAGGGCTCAATGCAGCCATTCGAGCAGTTGGCAAAACCGCCACTGATTCTTTTGGAATGCAAGTGATTGGTTTTCGCGATGGATTTAGAGGTTTGGTGGAAAACCGAACCGTGCGTTTGGATGAAACTGCGCTATCGGGCATTTTAACTGTTGGTGGGACACTTTTGGGCACCAGTCGTGATAAGCCCCATCGAATGCCAATGGGGGATAAGGTGTTGGATATGACGGATGCTATCGTTGACACTTACCAAAAACATCATTTGGACGTGTTGGTTTGTCTCGGCGGGGGCGGCACCCATAAAAATGCTTTTCGTTTGCTGCAAAAAGGATTGAATATCATCACTTTGCCTAAAACTATTGATAATGATCTTGCCATGACGGATAGCACGATTGGCTTTGACACAGCACTGGGTATCGCAACGGAAGCGATTGATCGTTTGCATAGCACCGCACATAGTCATCATCGCATCGTCGTTGTCGGCGTTATGGGGCATAATGCCGGTTGGTTGGCTTTGGGGGCTGGTATTGCAGGCGGTGCCAATGTTATTTTGATTCCTGAAATTCCCTACGATATAAAGAAAGTCGCCGATGCCATTCGTCAGCGCCTTCGTAGTGGGAAAAGTTTTAGCATCGTTGCTGTTGCTGAGGGTGCCCTCCCCAAAGAAGAGGCAAGGGCTACGCAAGCTGCTGTTGAGGCTAAGGAAAAAGCCAAAACCAAAGAGGAGAAAAAAAAGGTTAAGGCTCAGTTAGACAAATTAAAAACGCAGCAGACTGATAATACCCTCAATTTCTCCAAGCAACTTGAGAATCTAACGGGTTTAGAATCACGAGTCACCATTTTAGGGCACCTACAACGTGGTGGAACGCCTTCCGCGATTGATCGTTTGTTAGCCACTCAGTTAGGGACAACTTGTACTGCTTTGATTGACGAAGAAAACTACGGGGTTATGACAGCTCTGCGAGGCAAACACGTTGAACCGGTGCGATTAGAAGAGGTGGTTGGAAAACGCAAAACGGTGCCACTCGATCATCCTTGGATAGAAACGGCACTGAAAGTCGGTATTAGTTTGGGGAATTAGTTTGAAAAGGAGTGCAAGGTGCAGATGTGCAAAGGGAGCGAAGCACTCCTTGTTAACCCAATTCACAATCTAGTGCAACGGATTAGCGAAATAAACGGATAAAACCGGCAATAACTACAAGGATTGTTTATAAGAAAGGATTAAATCAAAACCTTGTCAGTCAAAAATTAATTTGATAGATATTATTCCGAGTTAATTTAAGTGTTTGATTTTATTAAATTTATCATAGTAACAATATCAAATAAATCAATGAGTTACGTTAAATCGATATAAACTCTAATAAACATGATTTATAAGAAAGGATTAAATCAAAACCTTGTCAGTCAAAAATCAATTTAATAGATATTATTCCGAGTTAATTTAAGTGTTTGATTTTATTAAATTTATCATAATGACAATATCAAATAAATCAATGAGTTACGTTAAATCGGTATAAACTCTAATAAACATGAAACGATTTGAAAAGTTTTGGGGCGAAACTTGGCATTGTTTTTATGGTGGTGTTCATTTATCACAGATTGTGACAATGTTATCCTTTCATAAGCAAGTAATCCTTGTCGTTATATACGCTTATTTCAAACTTGAACATTGGGTTTAATGAAATTATTTTTCTGAACATCTATAGTTTGTAAGAATAATAATTTCAGTTAGAAACTTTCAAGGTTTTGTTATAAACCGTAAAGCGTTTTTTCAAGCTTTACGGTTTTGCCCTAAATATTTTTCTGAACGTCTATATAGCTGCAAAAAACTCCCAAAACAACGAACTCAACAATAAAACTCCCCCTATGCGTCGCTTAATCATTTTGGGCACATTGCTTTTGTTAGCCCGAAAAGTTGTTCATTTGTTAGCCTATCTTATTCTCCCTTTTCACCGTTTCGGGCAATTCTTTCAACGCTATCTTTGCCGCTGGTGTGTGCATTGTTGTGGGCACTGGCGAAAACTGCCACTTTTTTATCGTGTCGATAGGGTTGACGATTACTTTGTTAATAATGGCAGTGCATGACGTTCGCTTTTTGCACGAGACGGAAGATTTGGGCATTGATTGGGTGATGAAAATGGATCGCAATACGGCGCCTACTCAAGATAGCCCCCCGTTTGTGTGGCTGGATATTGATGAGTACACTTATCAACATTGGCAAGAACCTTTGTTAACGCCCCGCGATAAACTTTTGAAATTGTTACAGTTTGCGGTAGAAGGGCAGCCTAAGGTTATTATTGTCGATATTGATCTCAGTTACCCCATCAATCGCGCCAGCGATAAACGCAATCTGGCTGATCAGGCGTTGTATGATTTGATTGTGATTTGCCAAATACCGACAGTCCATTTATCTCAATGAAATCCAGTACCACAAATCCAGTTTTATTGTAGGGTGGGCAACGGTTTTTTGGTTGCCCACCAAAACTTACCACAAATCCAGTTTTATGATTTTATCAAAATACCTTAAAATTCTTAGCGAAGGTACTTACCACAAATCCAGTACAGCGAATCGAGTACAGCGAATCGACGAAATAAACGAATAAAACCTAAAAACAAACAAAAAAAGCCGAGTTGTTTTTAATCCGTTTAATCCGGAAAGAAGTTGTACTAGGAGTCTGTCGGATTTAACGGCTAACCTATTGTTTATATTGAAATTTTAATTTTTGGCTCAATTGGTAAATCACTTGTATATCAATCACTTAACACAACAAGTCCGACAGACTCCTAGTGCAGGAGAGCGAAAATCCCCATACCCCCCCCGCCAACTAAAGCAGTTGTCTAAAAGCTCAAGTGCCCTAAAGGGCACTAATCAAGTCAAACTAATTATTGGGTGGACGGATTTTTAGCGGTTTTAATACATTATCAATAAAATCAGTGTGTTAAAAAAATAGCAGAAAAACAGAAATGCGCCCTTATTGGGTAGTGCCCTTTAGGGTACTTTGGCTTTCAGACAACTGCTGTAGCAAAGAAATTTTTGCGCGCAAAAACTTTGGCGCGAAAAGCTGTTGGCTGAGGTCGTCTGGATCCTTCCGCGATCGTGCACTAGATATTTAATCCGTTTAATCCGGAAAGAAGTTGTACTCGATATATGTTGTACTAGATATATCGCCAAATACCGACACTCCATTTCTATGTACAGGACAAAAAAGTGTTCAAGCCGTGATGCTATCGCTTTTGGTTTTGAGTCTCACTCAAACCCTCGTGAAAAAGCCGTGATGCTATCTCGCAAAAGTGATACTATCGCCAAAAAAGCGATAGCATCACGAAATACATTTTAAAATCAATATGTTATAATTTAAAACTGATACTATCCCGGTAAGGGATAGCATCCGTCAAAGACTATAACTAATAACTAATAACTGATAACTGAAAATGGGATTAGCAAAACGTATTATCCCCTGTCTTGATGTCGATGCTGGACGGGTGGTTAAAGGTGTTAAGTTTGTCAATATCCGCGATGCCGGTGATCCGATAGAAGTTGCCAAGCGTTATGATGAACAAGGCGCGGATGAAGTGACTTTCTTGGACATTACCGCGAGTTCGGATGCCCGTGATACGATGGTGCATGTCGTTGAAGAGGTTGCCAGCGAAGTGTTTATTCCGTTAACAGTCGGTGGGGGCATTCGTCAATTGGCCGATGTTCGGCGTATGCTTAAAGCAGGTGCGGATAAAGTGGCCATTAACACGGCCGCAGTGTTCAATCCTGAGTTTGTCAAAGAAGCCAGCGATCATTTTGGATCACAGTGCATTGTGGTAGCGATTGATGCTAAACAAGTCAGCAAAAACGGTGAGCCCCTGCGTTGGGAAATTTTTACGCACGGTGGGCGAAAACCGACGGGCCTTGACGCGGTGGCATGGGCAAAAAAAATGGTCGATTTTGGCTCTGGCGAAATCTTGCTCACCAGTATGGATCGGGATGGCACGCGCAATGGTTTTGATTTGGCGTTGACACGCACTATCAGTGAGGCCGTTAGTGTACCCGTGATTGCGTCCGGTGGCGTGGGCACGTTAGAGCATCTTGCCGAGGGTGTCCTTGAAGGTAAGGCTGATGCGGTGTTAGCAGCGAGTATTTTTCATTTTGGTGAATATACCATTGTTGAGGCTAAACAAGTGATGGCAGCGCAGGGGATTGAGGTGCGCTTGTAATTAGTGTCCATGCATAGTGTCCATGCAGTTCCCAGGGCGTTGCCCTGGGCTTTAATAAAGCGCCCTTTCAGGGCTGAGTAGTTACGTTCTGCCAAACTAAAGTTCCCAGGGCGTTGCCCTGGGCTTTAATAAAGCGCCCTTTCAGGGCT
>Ga0164315_10004363_pt1 | contig 10966 bp, 9 predicted proteins | sample GuaBasSedimGuay6_FD_113737 | JGI IMG/M metagenome (GOLD analysis project Ga0164315, IMG submission 113737) | Subseafloor sediment microbial communities from Guaymas Basin, Gulf of California, Mexico - Guay6, Core 4569-2, 0-3 cm | ecosystem: Environmental > Aquatic > Marine > Hydrothermal vents >...
ATTTGAAGTTAAAAACTCAAATACTTTGGTCAGTTTATTTATCTACGATTCAAAAGGGAATTGTATCAAAAAGCTAATAGAAAACTCAAAGTATTCTGAAGGGACACATAACGTTAATTGGAATGTAAAAGATGAAAACGGAGGTTTTGTTCAACAAGGCATTTATTTCTATAAACTGATTTCTAACGGGGAAATGTTGGTTAAGAAAGCAATTGTTATCAAATAAGTTTGTATGTACTGCACTTAGTGATCTGACGAATATAATAATTTGCGGGCAGTCAGGTGTTTCCACCTGGCTCAGGAACTTAAAATTTCAGTATTAAAACGTCAGATGGAAATATCTGATGCCCCATCTAAATTATTCTTCATTCGTCTGACCACTGCTAGCCCACTTGCCATTAGCGCAGTGGTCTGACGAATAAAAAAAGCCATCCCAATTACTTGAGATGGCATAATTTATATTCGATTCGTGATTTTACTTAATTAATCTTTCTCTTCCACTTCCCATTTGATTTGTTTTTCCAGGAATGTTTCCATTGCACGGTAAAAATCAAAACGGTTTTCTTCATTGTGGAAACCATGACCTTCGTTATCTTTTACAAGATATTCCACATCAATGCCACGGGCTTTCATTGCCTCCACCATTTGGTCAGCTTCATCCACATTTACACGTGGATCGTTTCTACCTTGTGCTATAAAAAGAGGAGCAGTGATTTTATCCACCTGGAATACAGGAGATACTTCACGTAACATGAGGCTATCTTTTACAGGATCGCCTACCATTTCGTACATCATATCCAACATAGGTTTCCAGTAAGGAGGAATGGTTTGCATAAAGGTGAACATATTGGACACACCAACATAGTCAACACCAGCAGAATACAGATCCGGTTCTTTAACCAAACCCATCAAAGTAGCATATCCACCGTAACTACCACCATAAATGGCAATTCTTTCCGGGTCAGCAATTCCTTTTTCAATCAACCAATTTGTACCATCAGTAATGTCATCCTGCATTTCACGTCCCCATTTCTTGAATGAAGCTTCCCAGAATTTTTTACCATAACCGGTTGAACCTCTAAAATTCATCTGGAAAACTGCATAACCACGGTTTGCCAAAAACTGGATTTCAGGATTAAATCCCCAGCCATCACGTGCCCAGGGACCTCCATGTGGATTAACAACGACAGGCAGATTTTTCGCAGTTTCCAGGGTGTATCCTTTTGGCAATGTTAAATATCCATGAATGTTTAGGCCATCACGTGTTGTATATTCAACAGGTGTAACATGGGCCATTTCGTTTTCATCAATCCATGGGCTAACCTCGACAATTTTTTCTAATTTATCAGTGGTCTTGTCATAAATATAATATGCTCCCAGTGAACGATCGCTATAGGTACGGATAATATAAACGGTTTCGTCTTTATTGTAAGCACTGATTCCTAATTCATAATCACCCAGATCTTTGTTCAATCGATCAAACAATTGTTTGGTTTCATCATCAAAGAAATGTCTTTCACGTTTTGTAGAAGTATAAGATGCTGAAGTGATGACTTTTCTTTTTCTTGAATAGAAAACACCCTGTACATCATAATCAGGATTTTCATACAATACCTGTGTTTCAGTTCCATTTGCTATGTCAAACTCAACCACAACACTTTTATCTCTTCCCAGGTTTGAAGTTCCAATTACATTCTTATTGTCGAATGTAAAGAAATAAGGGCTCATATTGTCTTTAAAAGAGGTTGTTAATACATCCTTCCACTCATCCTGCTCTGTTTCACGATAAAGCAAACTCGTATTTACTCCATCAACAATGGCAAAAGCTACACGAAGTTTGCCATCATGGTCGAACATCCAACCCTGGATATTGCCAGGATTTTCAGCCAGCATTTCCATATCACCTGTTTTCAGGTTCAGGCGGTAAGGATCAAAAACCTGTGGGTTTCTTTTATTTAAACCAATGATCAATTCATCAGGAATTTCTTCGAGTTCATCTAAAATCTGTGTCCTTACATCTTCAAAATCGGTATAACATATTGGGTTTGAACCATCAATGTTTACACCATACAATTTATAGTTTTCATTTCCGCCATCATCTTTCAGATATAAAATTTGCTCATTGTTTGGCCAGAAATATCCGGCAATATCCCTGTCGGTTTCACTTGTGATCCGGATGGCTTCTGTCTGACCCCTTTCCTGTACAAAAACATTTAACCTGCTTTCGTAAGGAGCCATGTAAGAATAAAACTTGCCGTCAGGTGAAATTTGATAGCCTGTTTTTTCAGGGTTCTTAAAGAAATCTTCCAATGGAATTTGTTTCGCTTTCATAGGTGCTTTTGGAGTGTTTGTGCAACTTCCAATCAGCAAAGCCAGGCCGAGTAAGATGGAAGTCATCATGAATAAATTTGCTCTTTTCATTTTAAATTTTTTAATCGTTTGAATTAAATTGTTTTTTGATTAGTTTGGCAAAAATATAATAATTAAGTATATAATCTTTCTAATTATTTAAATATTCTTGATAAGGAATCGTTACTTTGTATAAAATTTTGAATTTTTATTGTTGTTGATTTATGCAAAAAATCCTGAAATTTTTTAAAAGGATTATACTCATCAGTATTATTTTTCTTGCAATTATTGCAGGTGGACTATTTCTTATCGGAACTTATTATGCTGACGAAACTGAGCAATTGATTGTTTCGGAGATCAACAAAACATTAAACATTGAAATATCAGTAAAAGATGTTGAACTATCACTATTCAGCAATTTCCCAAATGCCTCCCTCAATTTTACTGAATTACAAACAAAAGAGCAGTCTGGTTCAAATTCCAAATCACTGTTAAATGCCAAAAAAGTATCACTACTATTTAATGTATATGACATTATAAAGGGCGATTATAAAATAGAAAGAATATTGTTAAAAGATGCTTTTTTGAATATCATCGTACATGAAGATGGTACAAATAATTTAATGGTACGCCGAAAATCAGATAGTACTCAAACGGGGAATGTGAATATAAATTTACAAGAGGTAATTTTCAGGAATGTAGAAATATCATATTTGAACTACCCATCTGACCAGGAATATTTAGTTACAGTTAACAATGGAGACCTGAAAGGAGTTTTTACATCTGAAATTTTTGAGATGGAAATTTCAGGTGATTTATTTTCCAAACATATCCGATCTGGAAAACATCTATTTTTTAAAAAGAGACAATTGAAAACCCAGCTAAAACTGGCCATTGATAAAACTGAACAATCTTATTTGATCAATCAGGGATGGATTGAATCTGCTGGGTTATCGTTTGATATAACGGGATCAGTTAATGCTGACAAATCAAACCGCTATCTTGATTTAAACATCAAGGCCAATAAATCACCCCTTCAATCCTTTTTACAATTTGTACCAAATACGTACCTGAAGCCTATTAAGGATTACCAGCTTAAAGGTGATCTAAATTTTATTGCAGAGATAAAAGGTGATTTTTCGGGAAACAAACTACCATTGATCACTTTTAATTTTGGTTTGGAAGATGGTACAATCAATCATTCAAAATCCGGACTTAACTTCCAGCATGTTTTTTTCTCCGGCAATTTTGAGAATGGCAAATCAAAATCAAAACAATCATTTTTAGTTAATTTATCCGATTTTGAAGCGGAGCTGTATTCCAGCAAAATAAATGGAACCCTAAGTATTGTTAACTTCGAACATCCAACCATTTCTGCATCTTTCAAATCGAATGCCGACCTAAAAGAAATAGAAAAAATATTCGGCATCGATAACCTACAGGCAGTTTCAGGAAAACTGAAAATTGATATGCAATTCAGGAATACTTTGAAAAGTTTTCGAAATTTCACCATACAGGATTTTATTTCGAGTAATACTTCTGGATTATTGGAAATTGAGGATGTAAATTTACAATTCAAAAACAATCCGGTAAAATATACCGGATTAAACGGAAATTTCAAGTTCAGCAATAAAGACCTCGTTGTAAACCAATTTTCAGGAAAATTTGCAGAAAGTGACTTTAATATGAGAGGATATTTTATTAATGTACTTGCATTTTTGTTTCTTCCCGATCAAAAAATCAATATCAAAGCTGATTTTAAATCAAACAATCTGAAACTTGGAAATTTACTTAAATCCAAAAAAAATGAAAGTGGTAGCATCTATCAGTTACAATTTTCGAAAAATATAAACTTCGATTTAAACCTTGATCTTAATAACTTCTCCTTCAATAAATTCAAAGCTCAAAATCTAACAGGCAGGGTAATAATGAACAATCTGAAACTTACTGTAAAGAATGCAACACTTGTTTCGATGGATGGCAAAACAAAACTGGCAGGAATAATTGATGGTACAAATCCAAACCGTTTCTGGCTCGATGCTGAAGCAACATTAACAAATGTAGACATCAACAAACTTTTTTATCAATTCAGCGATTTTGGACAAAAAAGTATTAGCAGCGAAAATATAAGGGGAATAGTAAATGCCCAGATCATTTTTCAATCTTACATCAGTTCTTCCTTAAAAATTGATCCTGCAAGTGTTCATACTGTTGGAGATCTCATTATAAATGAAGGGGAGCTGGTTGATTTTAAACCCATGTATAAGTTATCGAAATTCTTAAAAAACAAAGAATTGGAACGTGTACAATTCTCTGCTTTGCAGAATCAAATCCAGATCAAAGACCAGGTGGTTACCATCCCTGAGATGGATATTGTTTCCAGCACCCTTGACTTAAAAATTAGTGGAACACATTCATTTCAAAATGAAGTTGATTATCATATCCAGGTTCTTCTTTCGGAATTGATTTCCAGAAATAGATTTAAAGAAGAAGATATTGAAGGTATATTTACAGAAGATGATGGCCTGGGAAGAACAACACTATTTCTAAAAATGACTGGCAACGCAAATGATCCTGATATCGCATATGATACCAAAGAGGTGAGAAAGAAAATTGCAAAAGACCTGAAGAATGAGGGAAATGTAATCAAAGATATCTTCAATAAAGAATTTGGCAATAAAGAAAACAATGCCACTCCAGAAGAATTACATGTTATTGAAGAAAATAACAATGGACAAAACTTCATCATTGAATGGGAAGAGGAAGAAGCTAAAGATACTGTTGAGTTAAAAACCACCTCCCCTCAGAAACCAAAGCCATCAAAGAAAAAGAAAGAAACCAATCAAGACAGTAAAGAATTTATAATTGAATGGGATGAAGAAAATGATACGATTAAATAAAAACCTATTGTTCCACTTCTAACTTAAAGCCAGCTCCATGCACATTGGTAATATGGATTTTTGGATCGTCTTTTAAGTGCTTTCTCAATTTTGTGATAAATACATCCATACTTCGTCCTATGAAATAATCGTCATCGCCCCAAACCGACTTTAAAGCTGTTTCCCTTGTCAGCAATTTATTTTCATAAATACATAACAATTTCAATAAAGCAGCCTCCTTACGTGTAAGTGTTTTTTCAATATCCTCTAATGTAAGCAGCATATTTCCATAATCAAAAGTATAATTACCAATGGCAAATACTTTTTGATCGTTGTTGGCTCCACCATTTTGTGCCATTAAGCAGCGTTTCAATATTGCCTTGATACGCAGTGTTAATTCTTCTGTGCTAAAAGGTTTGGCAATATAATCATCGCATCCAACCTGAAATCCACGAATCCGATCTTCTTTCAGCGATTTTGCTGTTAAAAAAATGATGGGTGTTTGCTCATCAAATTTTCGGATATCTTCAGCAACAGTAAAACCATCCTTTTTGGGCATCATGATATCCAAAATAACGAGATTATAACTACCGTTAGTAAATTCTGTAAGTCCTTCCTCACCATCTTTACAGAGGGTCGTATTATAATTGAGCATTTCAAGGTAATCCTTGATAACAATACTAAGGTTTGGATCATCTTCAACCAATAGTATTTTCGCGGTTTGACTTTTTGTGGTTTTCAATTTATAGAAAGATTAGTTTGTCTTGTAGTTATACAAATATACAATTATATATATATATCATTTTCAAATAGAAAATGAAATAGTGAAGCGACTTCCCTTATTAATTTCACTTTCAATGTCTATTTTTCCACCCATTTGTTCTACCATCGTCTTCACATAAAACAAACCGATACCAAAACCCTTTACATCATGGATATTTCCAGATTGTAAACGATGAAACTTTTTAAATACGTCTGACTGATTTTCTTTACTTATACCAATACCTTTATCTTCAACTGAAATTTCTATTTTCCCTTTGTTATTAATTGTATAAATCTTAATATCAGGGGTTTCAGGCGAATACTTATTGGCATTATCCAATAAATTATTGATCACATTGGTAAAGTGCTCTTTATCCACAGTAACTATATATTGTAGGGCTTCCAGTTTCGAATGCAAATTGCCATTGCGCTCTGCAACCTGTACATCAAAATTATCCATACAATCCTGTATAATTTTATGCACATCAACTTCCTTAAGTTTGAGTTTAAAATCCTCTTTATCAATAATAGCAATTTGCAAAACCCTTTCTACCTGGTTCTTCAGCCGGGTGTTTTCATCAAATATTATTTTGGCATATTTTTTAACTTTATCTGGATGTTGCACAATGGGGTCTTTGGTGAGCATCTCGCTTGAAACAGAGATTGTTGAGATCGGTGTTTTAAACTCATGCGTCATATTATTTACAAAATCTGTTTTCATTTCTGATAGTTTCTTTTGTTTTAAAACCGAATAGATTGTAAAAAAGAAACTGAAAATCAAAACCATGAGAAATAAGCCGGACATTACCGGAAGAATAATCATCTGGCTTAGTATCATTGATTTCTGATACGGAAAATACACAGTGAGAATATAATTTTCTGACTGGCATAAACAGGTCAGTGAAGCCCAATGCGGTGAATCAATAAGTTGTTGAAGGGTCCCATGGTAGTTTCCCATAACAAATAATTTATCATTGCTACGATAAACGCCATGGGTAAATTCTTCATCGATTTCCATGCTTAAAAATTCAACATGGAGCAATGAGTCCAGTTTTTCAGGATTTACAGCAGAAAACAAGTCTATGTGTTCCATATACAAGTTGGCATCAATATTAGCCATTTCTGCTGTATATAATTCTTCGGATGTCATTAACTGATTGACTACACTTTTAATAACAATTTTTACACTGTTATTAAACTGATCTTCTTTCAGTAGCCACGCATCTCTTACCCAAAACAATTGTGTGATCAATGCTGCTACAAGCGAAACAGATGTAAGAATTATGATTATGTTAATCACTTTTCGATTCATATTGTCAAATTTAACCTGTCTAAATCAGCAAATTTCATTTTTTAACAAATAATTAACAATAATTAACAACTCATTAACATTAGAATTTACTTATCAACGTTATGTTTGCATCATAATTAAAAACGAATAATAATTCACTAATAAAATTAATAATATGAAAAAATTAATGTTTGCAATCGGAGTATTCTCATTTTTATTGATCGGTGCAATTTCAGTTGATACTGTAAATGCTAATACTGTAGTTGATGATCCTCCAAAGAAAGAAACAAAAAGCAATAAGAAATGTTCTGATGCTACAAAAACAAAATGTTGCTCAAGCAAAAAAGCCGCGAAATGTGATGACAAAGAGGGTAAATCTGCCAGCTCTGCCTCTAAAGATACTAAGAAAGACAATCCTGATAAAAAGTAAATTGATAACCTCTTGTTTTTGATCCCGATGTAGACTTTGTTCTCGTCGGGATTTTTTATGAGACAATTTTTCTACAAACATCAGTGAGGTAAAAAGATTTAGTAAAATAATCCCGATAGCAGAGCTAATCGGGATCTTTCAATTAATTCAATTCGATTCCAACCAATTACTTAATTTTGCCATCCAAATTTAGCATTTACAATATGCAAGAAACGGTTAATACAATTTATATAGGAGAACTTCGTACTGAAGTTACACACGTACAATCAGGAAATAAACTAATTACGGATGCTCCGCTTGATAATAAGGGAAAAGGCAAAGCTTTTTCTCCAACTGATTTGCTGGCCACTTCACTGGGAAGTTGTATGTTGACCATTATAGGAATTGCTGCCATGGAACATGGTTTTAACATCGATGATGCAAAAGTAAATATCTGGAAAATTATGAAATCAGATCCCCGGCGTGTTGGAGAAATTAAAATTGAACTTACATTTCCGAAAAAGAACTATTCTGAAAAAGAAAAAAAATTCATTGAAAAAGCAGCTTATACTTGTCCGGTAAATTTGAGTTTACACCCAGATTTAAAAAAAACAATCATCTTTAATTTTTAATATGGAGATAAAAATCACACCAGGCATAAAACATCATGAGGAAATAATTTCCGATGCAACTCATTGTGCTTTGGCTTTTGGATCAGGCTCTGTTAATGTATTTGCTACACCAGCTATGATTGCTTTATTGGAAAAAACAGCCCATGACAGTATACAACCTATGTTACCTGAAGGCTATACAACCGTGGGAACTGAAGTGAATATAAAACATCTTAAGGCTACTGCTATTGGAAAAAAAGTAAGAAGTGATTCATATCTAAGATCAGTTGATGGGAAAAAACTATTGTTTGAATTGCATGCATGGGATGAAAAAGGGATGATCGGTATTGGAACTCATACCCGGGTGATTGTGGATGAAAAGATATTTATGGCAAAATTGAAGTAATTATTCTCTGTTTTTCGAATCAATAATAATTGTTACAGGTCCATCATTCACCAACCCAACTTCCACCATAGCACCAAATTCACCAGTCTGAACAGGCTTATTGATTTCTTCTTTTATTTTTTTTACAAACTCATTATACATTGGAATCGCAAAGTGTGGTTTTGCAGCATTTATAAAAGAAGGACGATTACCTTTGCTGGTACTGGCATGTAAAGTAAACTGGCTGACAACCAAAACCTCACCATCTACATCAGAAACAGATAAATTCATAATCCCGTTTTTATCACTGAAAATCCTTAAGCGGGATATTTTCCCAACCAACCAATCAATATCCTCCCGGGTGTCGTTACTTTCAATTCCAAGCAAAATCAATAATCCATGACCAATACTGCTCTTAATAATTTTATCAATAGTAACGGATGCCTTAGAAACCCTTTGAATGACTACACGCATATTTTCAAGATATTTAACAAAAGTAACAAGATAAAAGGAAGATTGATAATATAAAAAACCCCCAACATTATTTTGTCAGGGGTTTAAGAGTATCAATGTAAAATAAAATTAATTCGGAACCTGGCTAACCCTATTTTGATTGGGTACCCAAATGTCATCTTTATCCTGGTTATTTGCTTCTCCATCGAGGTTATAATCTCCAAACAAATAGCCCTTTTCACCAGCTTCCGATTCCCATGCAGTGGCTTTATCATTTGCATCTATCGTTCCATTATGATTTCCATCTCCACCATACATACCCCAGACTCCGGGTGATAATTGCTTATGACCAGCTGTTGATCCATAAACCTGGTTAATGCCAGTTGTAAAATCATAGGTATAAACTCCTCCTGATGATAGTAATGCATTGTTGGAGATGATGCCTAAATGGTTCCGTTGCCAAATAACTACATACATATTCTCACTGATGGAAATATCAAATTCCAGGTTGGAACTTCCATCCATGTCAACAATGCTTCCATCTTCCAGGATAAAAGCTGCCTGCTTTGCCACAGAAGTTAATGGCGTAGCTAAAGCTGCGGAAACTGCATCGCGCACATCTACCAATACCCATTCTACTACATTGGCATTGGGTATAGCCCCAACACTTTCGGTCCCACCATAATTCCATACTGGCATATTGAAGGGCTGTGATAAAGGAAGATATGAATTTATATCTGCGTTCAAATTGGTACCATTATATGGACCTTCCAAATAGGCTTTTAAATCTAAAGTTACATGGCTGCTTCCACCTAAAACATTGATTGAGTAATCTTCAGCTTCACCATAGGTAGTTACATCACAACCATCAGGATCAACATCCCAGCGCATAGAAACACGCATACGTGTAACACCACTTTGAGCTCCGGCAGGGATAAGAATATCAGAACTTAAAATTCCCGAACCATTTACTTCACCTAAATCAAAGCTTTCACCAATATCCGTAAAGTCACAATTCTGGTTCCAGTCGATAAATACAATACAATGTTCATTATATGTTGATGCTACTGTAATTCCTACTGAAATATTATACGTTGAACCAGGAGTAACATCAGTTGAAATTGCTGTAAAATCAGAATACGAGGTTGAACCACTGGGATTACTAATTGTATTGAAGTCAACATTACTGATCCATTCATCAGCGGTATTGGAATAGCTTGTTGTACAATAGGTACAAGTGATTACATTGATATAATCTGTCTTAATTTCCACATCACTTCCGTAGGCATTGGTTGCAGTGAGACTTACCGTATAAAAACCCAATTCTGTGAATTGCACTTCAGGATTTTGAAAAGTTGAACTTGTTCCATTTACATAAACCACTGTAGATGGACTAAAACTCCATTCCCAGGAAGTTGGGACATCTGTAGAAATATCAGTAAACAAAACATCTGTACCAATGGCAGGTGAGGTAGTTGAAGCTGAAAAATCTGCAGTAGGTGGTAGAACAGCAGAATAACAACTTATACTTGCTTCCCAGCCTGGCCGGGTTACACTTCCATCCGATGTAAAATTAAAGGTAAGGGCACCTGTTAAGCCAGATGCTGTTACTGTTCCAGGGCTTGTTGTTCCATCATATGTCCCAATTAATGGAGCAGAGGTATTCTCCCCATTATAAATACGAAGATAGTCATAACCAGATTCTGTTTCGAATGAATTGAATGTAAACCGGATCATTGCTCCAGGTGTTGAAGGATAAAATGTTTGGGTTAAATTTTCATTGCTTGAATATTCACCTGATGGCCCGCCTGAATCATAGAAATTTCC
>Ga0164315_10004364_pt1 | contig 10966 bp, 8 predicted proteins | sample GuaBasSedimGuay6_FD_113737 | JGI IMG/M metagenome (GOLD analysis project Ga0164315, IMG submission 113737) | Subseafloor sediment microbial communities from Guaymas Basin, Gulf of California, Mexico - Guay6, Core 4569-2, 0-3 cm | ecosystem: Environmental > Aquatic > Marine > Hydrothermal vents >...
GATAATATTGAGTGCATCTTCGCATTGATTGCGATAAAAAGTAACATTTTCAATATCCACATCCGATTCATAAAAAGTCAGGGCACCGGTCAATGTCCACCCCTTTAAATCAAGAGTATTCATGTTTTCAAAAATAACATGGCTAAACTTCGACCTTTCTTTGGCCTGAAGGACAGTGAAGCCGTTGGCAGAAAAATCAGAAGAGGTAATCACAATGGGTTGCTTTTCGCTTCCTTCCATAAAAACAGGTGAATAGGAAATAAACATGGCTTTGTTGACAAAATCAAGCGTTGTTCCCGCTTCGAAATGTACTTTATAACCTTCAGGAATAATGAGTGGGAAATCAATCAGGATACTACCTTTTCGGATGTAAAGGTCACTTCCTTCCAGCCGGTCAAAAACAAGCGGATTGTCAAGATTTACATGTTCCATGAGTTCCTGCTGAGGGGTTATTCCCTCGGGATAGGGCCATGGATTGATAGGAACAATATAGGTATCAAAACGACCATCGACCATAAAAAATAAGAAGTTTGAGCCGGTATCTGTTTCAAAGTCCAATTCCCTGACTGTGTCTCCAAAGAAAGCCGGCAAACGGGGTTCAGGGATTTGGAAACTTTGGATGTATTTCTTTTTTGGCCCTGTTCCCAAGATAATAATCTTTCGTTGAGTATAATTAAAAAGCCTGATTTTCATACTATCGTCCATTATTTGTTCCCGATAAGCATTTACATAAAATTCAGGAGTCCTTTCAAAAATGGTTGTGTCTGTATAATATCTTGTTTTAAGTTTGAATAAAAAATCTGCACGCTTTTGAATTTTTGCAATGCTGTCCCGCAATTGTGGTAAATATTCTCTTATACTTTTTGCATTTTTAGTGTAGAAAGCAGTATCAAAAAACTCGTAAGGAAACTCCAGTCTGATCAGCGAATCGTACAATTCAATTTCAGGAGCGAGCTTATTCATCGTTGTTGAAACAAATACCGAGTCACTAAATTTAGAAAGGTAGTACAAATACTTTGTAGTAAATACTGAGTCTATCATAAGATCATCCATCAAATACTGATCATACGTAATTGTTTTATTTTCGACCAGGGCTTTCCAGGCAAAACTATTCTCAATGCCCATTTGGGGATGGCTGTAATCGGCATAACCATCAAAGGCGATGGGTTCTAATTTACAAATAACCGGATTGAAATAATAGCGGTGGTTGTGCCAGGCCATGCCGTGCCGTGCCTGATTCAGTTCGAGCATGGCGTAATGGGCAGCCAACCTATCAATATCAAAAATATCGGACGGAGGGCGTTCATGGTTTTTGTATTGCTGTAAAAGTTTTTGCGCATTGATGAATTGTGCGTATAATACCGGATTGGCAACCGTTCTACCGGCCTTGAAAGGCTTAATAAGTGATGTTTCAAGAAAAGGACGGGCCACCCACCCATTTTCTTTGCTGTTTCCCCGTCTGTTCCATTGCCAGAAAGCTTCTTCCGAAAATTTCAAAATAGGCCCTTCGCGCCGATTGCGCCATTCGAGTAACTGCTTCACAAAATGCTCTTCCCAGGCATAATAACCACGGTTTGCATTATTAAGGGTAACAGGCACAAAACCATATCTCGTTGTCAGAATATCTGTTTTCTGACAAAACCGATGCGCGACCCATTCCCATAAATAATTACGTGATTCGGGTGTTTGAACCGAAAACTCACGCATGCGGTTCCACGTCCAACCCTTACGCATTTTTACCCTAAACGACCATTTATTCCCTTTTAAATGATCGAGCCAATCGCCTTTGAGGCGCAATTTTGCTTTCATCATTTTGCCTTCGCCGAAAAGAATTCCCTTCACCCAGTCGTTGTCTTCGGTTTGTAAAATACCAACCCTGAATGCTTCTTCGCGTTTTTCCATAATCTTAAGATACTGAGAAGTATCCAGCATAATTGACAAAGGTTCCTCTTTGTATTTAGGATAAATTTTGTGCGAAAACCTTTGAATAGACAAGTCGTCAAAGTAAACGGTATCACTTCCATTGTTCCATACATAAAATTTTATGTCGTCCGAACGGTAAGTGGGTGGCAAAAATACTTCCATCTCCAGTTTTTCCCATCCATTTTCATCAGTTTCAACTGCGGTTTTTGCTGATTGATAAAACAATTTTGGCGTTTCAGAAGCCGCCACCAGCACACCCTTTCCATCTTTGGTTTTTCGCCACACACTCACCTTAAAATACCAATCGGGGCGAGCACGTTTGATTTTAAAAGAAAAGGCAAAAGCCTTTTTTGGGGTAACATAAACTGCATGTTTTCCTGAGTGGAACTGCTTTGAAGTTTGTTTTTTTCCACCGTCAAAAAAAAACGATGAATCATTATCAGCGATAAACTTATCTCCTTTTTTATTCAACAGTTCAGCTCCACAAACCACTTTTGTACCCGCCGGAAACGTATCCTCCCTCACACACGACAAGAGCAAGCCGGTACTTAAAAGCAAGACCAGGCCAAAAACTTTTATGTTTATTTCTATCAAAATAAATTGGTTTTAAGCTACAAAGATACGCGAATTTAGGCTTGGGATGCTTGATGAAAATTACGTGAATGCTTTTACGAAAGCCTGGAAAAATTAACTTACTGAACTAATAATTTCTGTTCAAAATAGATGTCCTCTCCAAATAGTTGGATAAAATAAATTCCCGGACTTATTCCTGGGAGATCGACCTTATTAATTGAATTTTCTGAGATTGGTTTTGACAGAATTAACTGGCCATAAACATTATACATGTCCATTTTCAAATCAGCTGTTGATTTATTTTTTACTTTAAAATATCCATTACAAGGATTGGGATAAATCTGAATTTGATTACTTGCTATTAACTCAACCGAAGAGTAAATCGAATAATCAGTTAGTTCACCAAGTACCTTGGGGTCATTTCCATTAATCGCAACCAAATTGTAATAAACGGAATCTTCATAAACCTCGGTAACAATAATATTATCTTGAATTCCTCCACCCATTCCGGAAGCAATAAGTGTAATATTGTCAAAGCTGTGATACATAAATGCTGATACACCATTGGTTGCTCCCAGATCACCGGCATAGATTGTGATTTTATTTGGAAAGGAAAGCAAGAGTGGTTTGACTACAATATCGAAATTAGTTGAACCGGGATAATGGGGCTCATAATTTATTTTAATATTTTGGTATTCATTATCCGGGGCCCACCAAATTAATTCATGCATAAAAATAAAGATGTTGTTCACATTAGCGTAATTACTATCCAGCGTATTTGTGAGGAACTCCAGTTGGGCACCATTGATATTCCAGGAACCCAAACCGGGAGTTAATACAATAAATAAATCATTGTGCTGAATGAAACTGAAATAGTAGTCCCCGAACCTACTGACAAACTCACTTCCCATGTCATGATTACCCGCAGCAATATGAACAGGTATGTTTAACTTGTCGATGTCTATCTGAGCCATATCCCAATAGGCTGCAGTAGAATAGACCACAACATCTCCCGTTAAAAAGCCAATCTCAATATTGGAGTAATTTTCTATGCTGGGAAAATAATTAACAAAAGGATAATGTAAACCATAATGAGGATTCATTGGACTACCATAAGTGTGACCGGCCGTAAAGAAAGAATAAACAGGTGTATTAATTTGCGCTTGTGCATTACCAAACAAGACAAAAAAGGAAAAATACAGAAACGTTTTTTTCATAACGATAATTGATTACAATAAGGCAGCAGAATGACAAAACAATTTATTTTCTTTAGTCCGGCTAAATTAATAATTTTGAAAGCTAAATTATTTTCGATGAGCATTCGCATATATTCCAGCTGGTTCTTGTTGCTTTTCAGCATTTTTGCCTTCGGACAAACACAGCCCGGCCTTACTTTTGGTGGTCCAGATAACGACATCGGCTATTCGTTATGCAAAACACCAACAGGAGGTTATTTGCTCGCCGGTTCAACCAGAGGTTATGATAAAGGTAGCGAGGATATGTTCATTATTAAGCTTGGCAGCTACGGCAACCTGCACTGGTCGAAAGTTTACGGGAATAAACATGCTGATGTATTGAGATCAGTAATATCAATCGAGAACGGGTTCTTGTTTACAGGCCAAACCTGGGATGGACACTCCATAAGGTCTGACATTTACCTGCTTAAAATTGACCTGAATGGAGAAAAAGTCTTTGAACAATTTTACGGGACTCCTTCGCGGGATGCCGGACACAAAGTAATAGCATCTATTGATGGTGGTTACATTATTCTTGCTTATACCCGTGGAATAGAACCCAGAGGTGATTTTCTATTAATTAAAACAGATAGTTTTGGAAATGAATTGTGGCGCCAAAATTATGGAACTGAATTGGATGATATTGCCTTTGGCTTGTTCGAAGACAAGGAGGGAAAGATACTTATCTTTGGATCCATCGGTAGTTTCTATTACGATATACACTATAACTTTCATAACCATGATGCCGACATGGTTTTAATTCAAACAGACCCTGATGGAAATGTACTTTGGCAAAATACTTTTGGAGAAGACGGCCATGACCTGGGGTACGATGTTGAACCGGCTCCCGATGGTGGCTACTACCTATTTGGTTCGAGCCAAAGCTATGGAGCAAAAAGTTTCGATATGCTTTTAATCAAAGTTGATGAAATGGGCAACAAAGAATGGTATCGGATATACGGAGGGAATGAGTACGAATACGGTCTTTCGATGGATGTGAATACTAATGGCGAACTTTTTTTATTTGGCACTACAAAATCTTTTGGCTACAGTGGTTCAGCAGATTTTTACCTGCTTAAAACCGATGAAGAAGGGGACATCATTTGGGAAACGACCATTGGTGGTAATGATTCAGATTTTGGAAATACAGTAGTTGCTACTGCTGACAGTGGTTGTGCTGTGATTGGCAGTACCGAAAGCTTCGGGGCTGGCGGACACGATTTCCTTTTTGTTAAACTGGACAAAGATGGAATGATTGAGGATTTATTAAACGATTTACCGGATACAAATTCTAATGTAGCAATAATCTATCCAAACCCCACATCACAATCAGGACAGGTTAAACTGCCCAATAATACATCTGTTTACAAAATGGATCTTGTGGCGGCAACTGGCGTGCTTGTCGCATCGTATAAATTACACGAGCCAGACTACAAATTTAGTGTTGAACATCTTCCATCCGGAATGTATTTTTACAGAATTACAAATACTAAAAAAAACGAGCCCGCTTTTATGGGAAAATTATTGATCCACTAATTGACTATTCTGTACATTCAACAGCGAATCTAGGTTATGGAAACCATATTCCAATATCTCATTTGTCTTGTTTAAAATCAAAACCATATCATCCGGTTCATTATGATACAAACCGCAGCCCATAAAATGAATGCTATCATCCGAAAACATGTCAAATATCTTTGGCCCTGAGCCCATATCCCCAACAATGCAAATCACTTCAACTCCCCTGTTATTTACTTCAATTAACAACGGATATATGTGGTTGATAAAATTACTGTTCACATCGTAACAATTCGAATTCCAGTATTCTAAATCGCTCATTGCATAATTTCCCGGCGTTGGCAGACCTGGCACGTTTTTCCAAAGTCCATGGTGCATCAATAAAATGAGGTAGTCTGATTGCTGAATAGTATCACATACATTTTCAATTATTGAATTTTGATTATTCAGGTTCTCGCAATCAATTGGATGAATATTGGTATTCATCACAATACGTGTAATTCCATGGCTTGAAAAGGAGTAATAAGTATCCCTTTCGCAATATTCGCGATACCATTCCCAATTCCCGTTCCGGGCATCATGGTTACCCAATGCCCAGTGTGTCTCCCGGTTTCCAAGATCAAAAACAGTGTCGATATATTGTACAGTTGAATAATTCAACAGGGCTTCACTACAAACATCACCACCCAACCAAATCCCATTATAGGGGGAAAGATTCAATCGTTCAACACGGTAATCAACCTTATCACCTGCCGTTTCACTTTGGTAACAATGTCCAAAAAAAATGTAACTAACATCATTTTGAGCCTGTAAAACAAAAGCATTTGAAAAGATAATTGCCAGTACCACCAAAAACTTAATTTGTCCTTTCATCTTCCTATTCCTATTTGAAATTTTCAGTCCGGTTCTAATCCGATTTTACAACCTTATACCTAAAGATTTTCACCCTGTCACCAGAATAAATCTCTTTCAAATGCAATTGCATTTTGGTTTTTTTTATGTCAATCACACTGTCGTTTAGCGGTATCAGGTATTCGTCTAATTTTGATTTCTTATTCTTCCTCTTCAACAAAAAGCCTTCATCATTATTTACAAATACTCTCTTTAGGAACTTAAAATACACCTTTCCGTGTGCTGCACCATTTACACGAAAAATATTTTCAGGAATAATATCCGATTTCAGCGAAAGGTAATAGGTGTTTTGCCATCCGATAAAATCGAGTACGAGGCCTTCGTTTTGCGGATCGATTGTTTGTGAATTTATCAGGTCAACCAATCTAAGCATTCCCTGTTCTTTAAGGCGGGGAATGGAATGAACACCCCCGTTTATAAACGAGTATTTATCCAGGTTTATATACGAATATGGGATGAATAAAATAACAACCGCCAGTGCAATAATCCGCTTTATTTTTAAGGATTTTCCATCCTGAAACATGAGCGCGTAAAACGGCAGGGAAGTCAGAATGAGCGATAAGGTAAAGCGATGTTGCAGTAAAAGTGTTCCATTAATTGCTTTGTAAATAAACATTAAAAACAAAACAATAAATGGAATGAGCCATAACCAGGTGCTGCGCGAAACACTTTTCAATTTCCTGCTTTTAACGCTATAAAAAACAATAAGAAACGACACGACCGGTGTCAATAATAAAATCCAGGACACAAAAAAGAAAAATGTCCGTTTCACATATTTATCGAAAGTCATGTTGTCGTTTACTCCCGAAATAACCACATTCCATCGGTAAGCACCATTGGGACCATAAAAAATATCGCCTTCGTCGATGTAGCAACCTACCATCCAAAAAGTAGGGACTATCATGGAAAACAACATAAAAGCAATCATCATTTTCCATTGCTTCTGGAGAAATAATACCCCCGAAAAAACAGCAATCAGCAACCAGGCTTCGTACCTGAAACCGCCAGCCAGGGTAATAGCCAGTCCGGCAAAAATGCCGAACTTTATTTGTTGCTGAGTTTTCCGCCCCTGCGACAAAAAATACATGGCCGAAACAATGAAGAAAGCGTAGGGAATACCCGATAGGGCCTGCAAACTATTCAGAATAACAATAGGCACAAACAAATAAGTCAGCGTTACCCAAAAAGCACCTTCGCTATTGAATTCGTTTTTTACAAATTTATAAAGTGGTGGAACGGTGGCTACCGCAAAAAGTATGTTCATAATTTTAGGTCCGAATACTAAATCGCCACTCAGCCAAATAGCAGCAGCATTAAAGTAAAGGTGGAGTGGAAGCCAAACTGCACTGGTGATTAATTCAGGATTTCTTAACCAATTGTAGGCCATAAAAATACGCGTAACAGCATCGGCATCTACAGTTTGCGAAAAGGGCAAAATGATTAAACGGACAACTAATCCGATAGCCATCAGAAGCAGAATTTGCCTGGTTTCAGATGATAAATTTTTCATTGGGGTATCAGCAAAATGGTTCAACTGTCAAAAATAATAAAATGAGCACCGCAAAACCATTTTTTCTAACTTTGCCCTCTCATTTTAAATAAATCCAAAACATGAAAAAAATTCTTTTAATAGTAAGTTTAATTTTAAGTATTCAACTGATGTCTCAAACAACAAAACCCGAAACCCTTATTGTTTTTCACACAACAATGGGCGATATTACCGCCAAACTGTACAATGACACGCCATTGCACCGCGATAATTTTATTAAATTGATCAACGAAGGTTGGTATGACGATTCCCCTTTTCACCGGGTAATTTATGATTTTATGATCCAGGGAGGCCACAATAAAGATGGAAGAGTTGACCCGGGCTATACCATTGAAGCTGAAATATTACCCAATCATACGCACAACAAAGGCGCATTGGCTGCGGCGCGAATAGGAGGCCCGTCAAACCCCGACAAAAGGTCTTCCGGATGTCAGTTCTATATTGTGCATAATCAGAACGGAACGCCACACCTGAATGGCGATTACACTATTTTTGGTGAAGTGCTGGATGGTTTTGATGTGATTGATAAAATTGCTGAAACAAAAACAACAAGACCGGAGCATAGTAATATGCCGGTTGCTCCTGTTACAATGACTATTGAGATTCTGGAATAAACCATGAAAAGTAAAATTGAGAAATTCATAGCTGAGGTTCAGTCCTTCGAGGCAAACAGCCTGGAACAATTAGAAGCTTTCAGGATTAAATTTCTGAGCAAAAAAGGCTTGGTTCCACTTTTGTTTGCCGATTTTAAACAAGTAGCTGCCCAGGATCGAAAAGAAATGGGGCAACTCATCAACAAGCTGAAAACTGCCATTCAGGAAAAGATTGTTGGCCTGAAGCAGCAGCTCGAAAATCAATCGGAAAGTGAAACTTCCGGAATGGATCTTAGTTTGCCAGCAAATTCCTCGATGGGAACCCGGCATCCTTTGTCGATAGTCCGTAATGAAATCATTGATATTTTTTCACGCATTGGTTTTAACGTTTCAGAGGGGCCGGAAATTGAAGATGATTTCCACAATTTTACGGCATTAAATTTTCCACCCGATCACCCGGCACGCGATATGCAGGATACTTTCTTCATTGAAAAAGACCCTGATATTGCCTTGCGAACACACACCTCATCTGTACAAGTACGGGTGATGGAAAATAGCGACCCCCCGATTCGAACGATTTCTCCCGGCAGGGTATTTCGTAACGAAGCAATTTCAGCAAGGGCACATTGTATTTTTCATCAGGTGGAAGGGCTTTATATTGATACGGATGTCTCCTTCTCCGATTTAAAACACACCCTGTTTTACTTTGCAAAAGAAATGTTTGGCGAAGAAACTAAAACACGTTTTCGCCCTTCATATTTCCCCTTTACCGAGCCCTCGGCCGAGATGGATATCTCGTGCAATATTTGTGGGGGAAAAGGATGTAACATTTGCAAATATACAGGTTGGGTTGAAATTTTGGGTTGCGGAATGGTCGATCCCAATGTATTGGATACCTGCAATATCGACAGCAAGAAATACACCGGATTTGCTTTTGGAATGGGTGTCGAGCGGATTACCATGCTGAAATACCAAATCAATGATTTGAGGCTGTTTTTCGAAAATGATCTACGATTTTTGAAGCAGTTTGAAGCAGCGGAGTAAGGTACTAAAACATACTGGTTTAAGTCTATGACTTAAACTATTGTTGGCTTAAGTTACAAACTTAAGCGAGTTCAAATTAAGACTTAAGCAAGTTCTTCATCACTACTTTCAGAAACTTCTTCGTCATTTCCAATAATTGCTGCCCGCATCAATTCAGCCTTTTCCTTAATCTCGGGACTGATATAATTTGTTGCATTGCCAATAACAAAGGTCAATAAAGCCATGTCATCAGTATAACCAATCACCGGTAAAAAATCAGTGATGAGGTCAGCGGGTAGAATAAAATATCCTAAAGCAGCCACAAAAGCCAGCCTTACTTTCATCGGGATGCTTTTATCGGCTATCAAAAAATACAACATCAGCACATAATACAATACCTGACTGCCCAGGCCACCCGAAACTTTCTTCAGCTTTTTGAATAAGTCACTTTCGCTGTAATGCTTTGTGTAATCGCGTACTTTTTTACCTGACTTCATACTCATTAAACGTAAGTTTCTACTTTTTGTTTTTGATTCTTTTTGTTGGAGAAATTATATGTTCCATCTCGTGGAATTCGTTGCTTTCGATTAACACATCCATTCCATTAATTGACGACATATTTTGCTCGAATACTCCTATTACGTTTTGAATATTGCGTAGGCCGGCAACCATCGCTTGAACCAACTCCCCATCAGTGGCATCTTTGATTAGAAAAAAAAAGTCGTAGTTTTTCAATGCAGGTATCAGCTTTCGTTTGGAATGGTTATTACCAATTAAAAAACAACTCATATATTTAGTCCCCTGTTTATAGTAAAACCAGGAATATGATTCCCCTTTATCAGAAACACACAGGTCATCATATTTTTTAAGGTATAAGTCAAACTGCTTGTTTATGAAAAAAGCAAGCGTATAATCTTTCAAAGTGCTTACAATAGCCAACAATTGGTAATCTTCAAAATAATTAGTATTCAAAGATATTTTCTTTTTCATCCTGGGATAATTTCAGCTCAAAGGTAAGAAACAATTGTGTAATAGTTTACATTATGTGGAAATTGCTGGGACTTTAAGTTCGGCTACAATTTAAAAATGGTGGTGATAGCGAGGGGGAAGGCTGTTCTTACTTTGCAGTTTCCTCAGCTATTTTTTGCCAGGCTTTTTCGGCTGCTAAACTTTCCGCCCCTTTTATCGAGAAATCTTGCGATTGGGAAATAATTTTCCCGTCGACAACAACTGCTACAAAATACCGTTTTTTATTTCTCTCAAGAACTTCATCAATAACTTTAAACTCGAGCTTATTTTTTTCCTTTTGTGCCCATTCGATCATTCGACTTTTGTAACTCAATTCTGTGTCAATAAGTTGTTCCATATCAAATTGAATGTCGATTATCCTGCTGATAATAATTTTGTGTGTAAACCGATAACCTTTGTCAAGATATAATGCGCCAATAAATGCTTCAAAAGCATCGCCGGCAGCAGATTTAGAATGTCGTGGATGTGTGGAAGAAGACAGTATCAAGTGTTGCAACCCAAGTCTTCTTGATAATTTATTTAAAGAGTTACGGCTTACAATCTTTGATCGCATTTCGGTAAGAAAACCTTCGTTTTTATAGGGATACCGTCTGAATAAATAATCAGCTACA
>Ga0164315_10004365_pt1 | contig 10966 bp, 9 predicted proteins | sample GuaBasSedimGuay6_FD_113737 | JGI IMG/M metagenome (GOLD analysis project Ga0164315, IMG submission 113737) | Subseafloor sediment microbial communities from Guaymas Basin, Gulf of California, Mexico - Guay6, Core 4569-2, 0-3 cm | ecosystem: Environmental > Aquatic > Marine > Hydrothermal vents >...
CCCTGGCAAAGAAACAAAATGCCAAGTTATATGAATTAAATTGTGAACTTATGGAAACGGCAAAGACCCATACCAAAGAATTGCGGGTCATTGATACTGAAATTGAATCCATTGAAACACAACTCAAGGAATTGACCCCTCCTTCAACCTTGAGCCCCTCCATGATCATGGAAGAGCTGCAGAAAATTATCGCCCCCCCTGGTGAAAAGGGTCAAAAAATACTCAACAATCTGTTCGCACAAACCCTAACCGCCTTGTACAAAAACTTTAGTGACCTGTCCCTGGTAAACGGATTTGAAATGCCTCCCCTTGATAAAAAGAAGACCCCATGACGGACCCGGAAAAACCCAAAATCCTCATCCTTGAAAGCAATGGGACAATAAACGACCATACCAGGGCAGTCCTTACCAGGGAGGACTGGAATGTCCATTATGAAAGCGTTTCAAAAACGGCCCTCCAGCGGCTGGAGGCGTCCAAAACAACCCCCTTCAGCCTGTTTATCTCTAACTTCAAATTACCCAGGATGGAAGGAGATGACATCCACAAAAATGCAAAAGAGATCTCCCCCATGACCCAACGCATGCTCATGGTACCGGCAGACGAGCCGGACATGGTTATCCGGGCCATTAACAAGGGAGGTATTAATTCCTGCATTATTTATCCCTTCCAGGATGAAGACCTCATCAACCAGGTAAAACATTGTCTGGCCCAATTTCAACGGTCCATGAAACGCCAACAATTAAAACGGGTCACCCGTCACCAGAACCAGCAGCTGTTTCAAATTGCCCAAAAAATGAAAAAAAAAAGCGAAGCCTGCCGGAAACTCATTGGCGAAAAAAAAGCAAGCGTCCTCATGAACCGCTCCAACCTGAGAAAAGCCCTCAAACAAAAAGTTTTGAATCAAAACATCACCCTTGACGACCGATTAGACCAAAACAATATCCCGGTGACCCCCGAATCCCTTGAAAACGATTTTTTTATACTTTGCGATTACATAAAGGCCTTATTTGACAGCACGGCTTCAAAAACAGACCTTGATCCGGTTGTCCTTGATTTACAATCCCTTGTCTCAACACAAGACCAGACAGCATTGCCGGAAAATGACGCGGCTGCCGCTGCTGGCACTCCTGGCACTACTACCGAGGATGTCCCATTGGATCTCATCCAAAAAATCTTACAATTGGCCCTTACCTCAAAACCAGACCCCGGCATTGGCGCCTCCCTTAAAAACGCCGGCACGAAAAATGAGGAGGATGATGAGATCTCCTTAACCCCATATTTTGAAATTAAAATCTCAAAGGATAAAACAGCGGCATCTATTCAAAGGATCAAAGGAATGGACCTTCCCGCCAGGATAACCCTTTCAAGTCTTCTGAATTATCTGCATGGCCAGGAGATCTGCTTTGGCATTATTGGAGATGAGGCCATTGAAGCCTGGATTTCAAATCTTAAAACAGGAGAGCAAGCCCTTGTGGTGGCAAGGGGAGAAGCCTCGGTAGCCAGTGAAGATGGCCACATAAAATTTCACTTTGAAACCAACTTTACAAACCCCGGAAAATTACAGAGCGACGGCACCATTGATTTCAGAGATCGGGGTGCAATCCCCTATGTTCATAAAGGCGACCTTCTTGCAGAAAAAACACCGGCAAAGGAAGGGAAAGAAGGAATGGACGTCTTCGGCAACCCCATCCTTGTTGAAGAGGCCCTGGACCCAATTTTTATTTCCGGCAGCGGCACCGAAATCAAGGAAGAAACGCTTACCCTATATGCAGCCCTGGACGGCCAGCCCCATGTGGATGCCATGGGAAACATCACGGTCAATCCGGAATTAATGATAAAAGGCAATGTTGACTTTGAAACCGGCAACATTGATTTTAATGGAAATATCATTGTCAAGGGAACTATTAAAGAAGGGTTCACGGTCAAAGGCATCAGCCTTACCGCCCAGGAAATAGAAGGCGCAACCATTGAATTGTCGGGTGATCTGCATATCTCGGACGGCATCACAGAAGCAACCATTACCTCGGTGGGCAATGTCCATGCAAAATTTATCAACCATTCAATTGTCACAGGATTTGGCGACCTTAACATCCAGCGGGAAATTATTGATTCGACCGTTACCCTCTCCGGTGCCTGCCAAAATTCTGCCGGGCATATCATTTCTTCAAAAATCATCGCAAAACAAGGGATTGAAGCTGGCAAAATCGGAACAAGTTCATCCAAGCCAGCCCTCTTAAAAATTGGTGTGGGTGAACACATACAAAAACTGATCCAGAAAATTGATGGTCAGCTGGAAAAATCCCTGGTTCGTTTGCAGGAACTAAGAAAAAAAATAAAATTGATCGAAACCCAGGACCAGGGACTGTATGAACAGATCACCCAAAAAGCCAAAATCCAGGAAAAAGCCCAGAACGAAACCAGGGAAATCGGGCAAGCCATTTTATTTTTAAAAAAGGACAATGATGCTGCAGGCCTTCGAAAAGCCACCCTTCAGATAAAAAAATTGTCTAAAACAGCAACAGCGGCAGAACAAAAATTAAATAAAATATTTGAAACCCAGGACCTCTATGCCAGGCGAACAGAACAACTAAAAGAACAGATAAATCATATTGAACGACAAAACAAAGCATATGTTCTTGAAAAAAAAGGCCTCAACGAGTTTGCCGATATAACCCCCTCCCTTCCCCGGCTCCTCATCAATGGAACAATCACCCAGGACACCACCATCCAAGGGCCCAATTCCAGCATTACCCTGCGAGAGGACCTGTCCAGATCCCAGATCCAGGAAACGTCCATCATGGAAGAGGGCCAGTATTTCTATGAAATGAATGTCACGGATCTATAAACTCTTCCCAAAAAGTTCTCCATACAGCTTGAGATAATACTGCCCCTCCTCGGTCCGGCCCCTTTTCAGACAGCCATTGCCGTAAATCCAGCATTTTTTTTCTAAAATACTTGCCGCCATTCGTTCCTGTTCCCTGGAAAGGCATCCAGATTGAATCAGACCCACAATGGAAGCAATTCTATATTTATCCTGGGAATGATGGGCTGACAATTGATCCTCGTGTCCGCCGTGCTTTATGGTGCAGGCTCTGTCAATCAAAAAAATGGGATACTCTGCTGCGATGCGAAGCCAGAGATCATAATCTTCACACACCAGGAAATCTTCATTAAACCCCCCCTTTAATTCAAAAAGTATTTTGCGAATCATCACGGCGGAGGGGCTCACCAGACACAAATGGAGAGAAGGTTCAAAAATCATACCCGATGGTTTTTGATGCTTTGTCTTGGGATTAACCCTTCTGCCATTGCGTATCCAGATTTCCTCTGTTTGACAGATAAGGGCGTCTGGATTCTGGTCAAAAAAATCAATTTGACAAGAAATTTTATCCGGCTCCCAGGCATCATCGGAATCCAGAAGTGCAACAAACTTCCCATGGCTTTTTTTTATACCCAAATTCCGTGCAGCGCTCACCCCGCGATTTTCCTGGGTGAACACCTGTATCTGACTCCCATACCCCGCCAGAAGATCCGGGGTATTATCCGTGGATCCGTCATCAATAACGATGATCTCGATTTCATCATGGGTTTGTGCCAGGACCGAATCAATAGCCGTTTTCAAGGTCCAGGCCCGATTGAAGGTGGGGATGATAACACTGACAAGGTTTTTGCAAATCGGCTTCATGGAACAACTTATACCATGGCATTTTTATCTGGTAAATCCCTATTGTTTATGAGATAAGTATTTTTTTTTACTTGCTTTTTTTAAAGAAATAAAAAATAATAAATTTCATTCATTTTAAATATCGGTAATCCTTGACAACCGAATTCAAGTCGCATAATGAAAGGCCTTAAGTTTGAGTAGGTTTATCTAATAAGAGGATATTATGGCAAAAGGCAAATCAGTCACACATGTAATTGACAAAGAATGGTGTAAAGGGTGTGGTATCTGTGTTCATTTCTGTCCCAAACAAGTTCTTGAACTTGACAAAAACGGAAAGGTGGATGCGGTACGACCGGAAGACTGCATAGCGTGTATGCTCTGCGAGCTCCGGTGCCCTGATTTAGCAATTCAAATCATAAACAAGCAGGAAGGGGAAAATGACTAACAAGAATAACATCAGGTTTGTCCAGGGAAATGAAGCCTGTGTTGAGGGGGCACTCTATGCCGGCCTCAATTTTTTCGCAGGATACCCCATTACCCCATCCACTGAGATCATGGAGCATCTTGCACAAAGACTTCCCCAGCGGGGCGGAAAATTTATCCAGATGGAAGATGAAATCGCCTCCATGGGCGCCATCATAGGTGCGTCCCTTACGGGAAGCAAAGTAATGACCGCCACTTCAGGCCCTGGATTCTCCCTGAAACAGGAAGCCCTGGGCTATGCCTGCATGGCAGAGATCCCCTGTGTCATTGCCAATGTTCAAAGGGGGGGCCCCTCCACGGGAAACCCGACCCATGTGAGCCAGGGAGATGTAAACCAGGTCAGATGGGGAACCCATGGGGACCATGCCATCATAGCCCTTACCGCATCCAATCACCAGGATGTATTTAAAATAACGGTTGAGGCCTTTAATCTGGCTGAAACTTATAGAACACCGGTTGTTATCCTTCTGGATGAAGCCATCGGCCACATGCGCGAAAAACTGGTCCTTCCGGAACCCGGAGAAATCCCCGTGGTGGACCGGTTAAGAACCTCGGTCCGCAAAGACGTGGATTACCATCCCTATCTGCCCCGGGAAGATGGCCGGCTGCCCATGTCTGATTTTGGAGCGGAACACCGGTACAATGTGACCGGCCTTTTCCATGACATGTGGGGGTTTCCCAACAACGACCCCCAAATTGTCAACGGCCTCCTGCACCACCTGGTGGACAAAATAGAAAACTCTGTCAATGACATTGCCATGTACAAAGAATATTTCATGGAGGATGCAGAATATGTTCTGGTTTCCTTTGGATCATCCGCACGCTCTGCCCTCCACATTGCCAAGAACAGACGGGCAAGGGGGGTGAAGATTGGGGTTCTTGAACTCCAGATGCTTTGGCCCTTTCCCACGGATATTGTCCGGGAAAAATGTGCCAATGCCAAGCCGGTCATCGTGGTTGAAATGAATATGGGCCAGGTGGTTACCCAGGTGAAAAACGCCGTGGATAATCGCAACAATGTATTCCTGGCAAACAGGATTGACGGCCAGTTGATATCACCCAATGATATCAAAACGGTCCTGCGAATGATTCAAGGCAAGGGGGTATAAGATGAACGATGCACCATTTGATTTTAAAGATTATGTAAGAGCGCGCTTTTTCCCCCATATGTGGTGTCCGGGCTGCGGCCATGGAATTGTACTGGGCTCTTTGCTTCGGGCAATCCATGAACTGGGACTTTCCAAGAACGAAATTGTCATGACCTCAGGGATAGGGTGTTCCTCCAGGATATCCGGGTATGTTGATTTCCATTCCCTGCATACCATCCACGGCAGGGCACTCACCTTTGCCACCGGCGTCAAGCTTTCCCGGCCCCACCTCAAGGCAATTGTGCCCATGGGAGACGGAGATGCCCTGGCCATTGGCGGAAACCATTTTATCCATGCAGCCCGGCGGAACATTGATATCACGGCCATTGTGATGAACAATAGAATATACGGCATGACCGGCGGCCAGTTTTCTCCCTTATCGGGCCCTGGCAAAAAAGCCACCACAGCTCCCTATACCACCATTGACAACAATTTTGATGTTGTAGAACTTGCCAAAAGTGCCGGTGCCTCTTTTGTGGCCAGATCCACGGTGTTCCATGCCACGGAAGCAAAAAATATTCTCAAAAAAGCCATCACCCACAAGGGCTTTTCCGTTGTTGAAATTCTGACCCAATGCCCCACCTATTACGGCAGAAAAAACAAGGAGGGGGATGCGGCCCAGATGATGGAAGGATATAAAACCAATACGACCAAAATCGGATCCAAGAAACTTGAACAAAACCCCAATCTGATCCAGCGGGGTATCTTTGTTGAGGACCCGGACAGGCCGGAATATTGTGAGGCATATGACCAGATCATCAAGACCGCAATGAAAGGAAACGCATAATGGAACGTTCAAGACTTGTTTTTTCAGGCTCAGGCGGACAGGGGGTGATTACAGCGGCCATTATTCTTGCCAAGGCTGCTGCTATTTTTGAAGGGAAAAATGCCGTCCAGTCCCAGAGTTACGGGGCCGCTGCAAGGGGGGGCGCCACCCGGAGCGATATTCTGATCTCCGATGATGAAATTAATTTTCCCAAGGTGATCCAGCCCAATATTCTGGTCTGCCTGACCCAGGAAAGTTATAATAAATTTTCCCCGATCCTTCGACCGGGAGGGATTTTACTGGTAGATGCAAAATATGTGACCATTGAAAAAAAGGTGGATGCAAAACATATTAGCCTGCCCATGTATGAGACGGTCATGGAAAAAATAAAAAAACCCATTGTGTTTAACATCTGCATGCTGGGCGCCCTCATTGGGGTTTCCCAGCTGGTAAAACCAGACGCCATCCTCAAGGTTTTGGAAACCACCATTCCCAAGGACTTTATGGCGATGAACAAAACAGCCCTGGATCTGGGATTTCAAATGGGTAAAGCCGAAGTTTAGGCCCATCAGATACAAGTCCCGTAAAAACGCCTGGTGAAAAAGTTATCACCAGGCGTTTTTTTATTCCAGGCGTTTTTATTTTTTTTGGGGTGCTGCCGGGGCTTGCCCGGTTCCTGTTGTCGGGAACAAATCTTCAATATTAAGTCCCTTTATTTTTTTAAGACAGCTTTCCAATGCTTCCTGCTCGGAGCTGCCAGCCCCCTGATGTTCCGGTTTGGCAACAATATTCACCAGATTGGGAACAGCGATATAGTTACCGGCCAGATTTCCCTGGATTTTCTGGTGAACATCAATATAAACCATTCTGCCCTTTCGAATCAAATTGTACCGGGTGATCCGGGTTAATATATCATTTACGTGTAGTTCCATAGGCCTATCTCCTTTTTTTAGATTACACCTGCCACACTTCTCCTTTGTTTTCAACCTCTTTCTTGTTAGAAATTCCTTGTCCCCCTAAAAACAGTGGCCAATACCCGATAAAATTCAAGGGCAACATTTTTTTATTGACTTCATTCTGATGTCTGATATATTACACATCAGACATCAGAAAAACAATCCCCCTTACCGCTTCGGTGCCGGGGATATTAAAGCACAATTAATTATGGAGGTAGTAATACTATGAAGATGACCACAGAAGAGGCCTTTGTAAAAGTTCTCCAGATGCATGGAATTGAAAACGCATTCGGTATTATTGGTTCGGCGATGATGCCTGTTTCCGACCTGTTCCCCAAGGCAGGTATCACGTTCTGGGATTGCGCCCATGAATATAATGCTGGCATGATGGCAGACGGTTTTACCCGTGCTTCCGGCAAAATGTCCATGATGGTAGCCCAGAACGGACCCGGCATCACCAACTTTGTGACCCCCGTAAAAACTGCCTATTGGAACCACACCCCCCTGCTCCTGGTAACCCCCCAGGCAGCCAACATGGCCATGGGTCAGGGCGGGTTCCAGGAAGTTCCCCAGATGGCTGTCTTTGAAGACATGGTCGCCTACCAGGAAGAGGTTCGTCATCCAGCCCGTATTGCCGAGGTTCTCAACCGGGTAATCATGCAGGCAAAACGTGCGTCTGCTCCAGCCCAGATCAATGTACCCCGTGACTTCTGGACCCAGGTGATTGATATTGAACTGCCCGCCATCATAGACTTGGAACTCCCCGCCGGTGGGCAGGAAGCCATTGCCAAAGCAGCGAAACTTCTATCCAATGCAAAATTTCCTGTCATCCTTAATGGCGGCGGTGTTGTGATCGGCGGTGCCATCAAAGATTCAATGGCCCTGGCCGAGAAATTAGACGCACCGGTTTGCTGCGGTTACCAGCACAACGATGCCTTCCCCGGAAGCCATCCCTTGTACACAGGAACCCTGGGGTATAACGGTTCAAGAGCCAGTATGGAGCTCATTGCCAAGGCCGATGTGGTTCTGGCCCTGGGAACCCGTTTAAACCCCTTCTCCACCCTGCCCGGCTACGGCATGAACTATTGGCCGACAACTGCATCCATCATCCAGGTTGACATCAATGCTAACCGTATCGGCCTTACAAAACCCGTCACTGTGGGCATTGTGGGTGACGCCAAAAAAGTTGCCAACAACATTTTAGCACAGCTGTCCACCACTGCCGGTGATGCAGGCCGTGACGAGCGCAGGGCAACCATTGAAAAGATCAAATCAGACTGGGCCGCAGACCTTGCGGGCATGGATCACGAAGCAGATGATGCCGGAACCACATGGAACGAACGTGCCCGAAACCAAGATCCTGAAAAAATCACCTCCCGCATGGCATGGCGCGCCATTAAGGCTGCGCTTCCCGAGAACGCCATCATCTCTTCTGACATTGGAAACTCCTGTGCTCTTGGCGCTGCCTATCCAACCTTTGAAGAGGGCCGTAAATACCTGGCTCCCGGTATGTTCGGACCTTGCGGATACGGATTTCCCGCCATCTGCGGTGCCAAGATTGCCCAGCCAGATGTTCCAGTTGTAGGGTTTGCCGGCGACGGTGCCTTTGGTATTTCAATGAATGAAATGGTTTCCTGCGGCCGTGACGATTGGCCCGCCATTACCATGATCATCTTCCGCAACTACCATTGGGGTGCTGAAAAACGGAACTCCACCCTCTGGTACGCCGACAATTTCGTGGGAACCGAGCTGAACCGCGAGGTCAACTACGCTGCAATTGCAAAAGCCTGCGGGATCGAAGGTGTCCAGGCAACTTCCATGGAAGATCTGACCGAAAAACTTTCCGCAGCTGTACGGCTCCAGATGGAAGAGGGCAAAACCACTTTCATCGAGGTGATGACCAACATGGAACTGGGCGAACCCTTCCGCCGGGATGCCATGACAGCCCCTGTTGCCGTTGCCGGAATTGACAAAGCTGACATGCTCCCCCAAAAAGGAGCTTAGAAAATTCTCATAAGTAAGATATATATCTAAATACCCTTTGCCAGCCCAGATCATAGATCTGGGCTGGCAACTAAACACAACCACTGACCCATAAAGAAATATGCGTAAAAGGGAGGTTCCCAATGGACGATAAAACCGATTGGCTTGACTATGACGTCGAAGAGATGGTGACAGGAGATAAAGATGCTCTCTGGCATCATTTAAAGCCCCACAAATGTTTTGAAACCCAGGAACAGATGATCATAGTGGAAGGAAAGGGTCTCATGGTCAAGGATATCCGGGGTCGAGAATACCTGGATGCCACTTCGGGGGGTGTCTGGAGCGTAATGGTTGGCTACGGGCGGGATTCCATTGCAGAAGCTGTCTGTGACCAGCTCAAAAGAATGCCCTATTTTGCTGGCATTTTCGGTAATATCCCAGCCATTAAATTTGCCAAAAAACTATTGGAAAAATTACCCAACCACGACAAGGTCTATTTTTCCAATTCCGGTTCCGAAGCCAATGAGAAAGCCTTTAAAATTGTCCGCCAGGCATCCCATATTGATCCTGCCAGAAAGGGTAAGTACAAAATAATGTACCGGGACAGAGACTACCATGGCACCACCATTGCCGCCATGAGCGCTACGGGTCAAGCCCAGAGGAAAGAGGGCTACGGCCCCTTTGTAGAAGGGTTTGTGGAATTTCCCCATTGCACCTGCTACCGCTGCCCCTATGACAAAACCTATGGTGACTGCAATATCGAGTGTGCCAGAAAGGTGGAGGATATCATCCTCAAAGAGGGAGCTGACACCATCGGCGCTCTAATTGTAGAGCCCATCACAGCCGGCGGCGGAATCCTGGTGCCGGTCAAGGAATACTATCCCATTCTCCAGGAAATTTGCAGAAAATATGATATCTGGATGATTATGGATGAGGTGGTCTGCGGATTCGGCAGGACCGGTACTTTCTGGGGCCATGAGCACTATGAGGTGGATCCTGAAATCATCACCATGGCCAAGGGGTTGGCAAGTTCATATGGCGCCCTGTCCGCCACAGTGGTCAAACAAAAAGTGTATGATGCCTTTTTAAATGACCCCAGTGATCCTGAAACAAGGCTCAACTACTTTCGGGACATCTCCACCTACGGGGGATGCACCGCATCCCTGACTGCCGCCCTTGAGAGCACACGGATCATTGAAGACGAAAATCTGCTGGACAACAGTGTGAAAATTGGGGCCTATCTCCAAGAACAACTTGAAACCCTGAGAAAATATGATATTGTGGGGGATGTCAGGGGGAAGGGACTTTTTGCCGGCATTGAGTTTGTAACGGACAAGGCCACCAAGGAACCCATTTCCGAAGGACAGATGGCCCAGTTCATGGGCAATGTCATGGCCCAGAACGTGATTGTGGGACGAACCAACTCAAGTTTTCACGGACTCAACAACATCATGAACGTTGCCCCCTGCCTGATTGTCACCAAAGAACAGATAGATACGATTGTGGCTGCTGTGGCGACTGCCATTGAAAAGACATTTAAATAATAATGTAAACACCCTATTTAAATCAAGGAGACATCCCATGTTAATTGGAATCTTAAAAGAGATCAAAGTTTTAGAGAAAAGAGTTTGCATGACGCCTGCCGGTGTTGTTGTCATGAAAAAAAACAGCCACGATGTTATGGTTGAAACAAGTGCAGGCGCAGGCGCAGGCTTTTCCGATGCAGCGTATGTAGCGGCTGGTGCCACCATTGCCGACACCCCTGCCCAGGTATATGAAAAATGCGACATGGTCATGCATGTAAAAGAACCCCAGCCCTCGGAGTACGACATGATCCGGGAAGATCAGATTGTTTTCACCTATCTGCATCTGGCTGCCGATGAGCAGCAGACCATGGGATTGATCAAGAGCAAATCCATTGACATCGCCTATGAGACCATTGAAAAAGACAATGGTTCCCTCCCCC
>Ga0164315_10004367_pt1 | contig 10963 bp, 8 predicted proteins | sample GuaBasSedimGuay6_FD_113737 | JGI IMG/M metagenome (GOLD analysis project Ga0164315, IMG submission 113737) | Subseafloor sediment microbial communities from Guaymas Basin, Gulf of California, Mexico - Guay6, Core 4569-2, 0-3 cm | ecosystem: Environmental > Aquatic > Marine > Hydrothermal vents >...
CATTCCGCCAATCATGACTAAAAGCATTTCAGACTTGTTCATTTTCTCCAAATACTCTTTAATTAAAAGAGGCGCTTCTGTTTGTCCTAAAAATATATTTCCGGCAACACTTAAACTTTCTGCCCCCGATATTTGTAGTAATTTAGAGAGTAACCATCCAAAGCCTTTTACTACTTTTTGAATGATTCCTAGATAAAATAATACAGAAGTTAATGCTGAAAAGAATATGATTGTAGGCAATACCTGAAAAGCAAAAATAAATCCGAAGGTATCCATATCTACAACTAAACCTTCAAATAAAAACTTGCTCCCAGCTCTTGTAAAATCTAAAATACTCACAAAAATTTTACCTACTCCTTCAAAACCTTTTTGGATAATAGGAACCTTTAGTACACCAATAGCTATAATTAATTGAAAAGCCAATCCAATTCCAACGGTTCTCCAATTAATTGCTTTCCTTTTACTGCTAAAAAGAAAGGCAATAAAAAGAAGGGTTATCATTCCTAAAACCCCTCTCCATAAACTGTTTACAGAAAATCCTTGATTTGGAATAATAGAGTCTTTTTCTTCTGAAGCAACTGAAATGACTTCTTTTATTTCAGCGATGGTTTTAAACTTATAAAGAACATTGTTTTCTCTAAAAACAAGCGTAGAGTCTGTATGCTCCTCAATTATGTAATTCCGGATAGTATCGGACGGTTGCTTATAATAGAATGCCAATTCGTTGTCCTGAAAGCGATAGTCTCCAGATGCTTGTAAATTATCCTTTGCTTCTAGTTGATATTGGAATGTATCTTCCGAAAGTATTAATAAATCGGTTGAAGGATTAATATTAAATAGCGATTCGCCTAATTCATTTTCGATACTTGAAAATTGCCATTCTTTTTCTAAGTTTTGCCCAACTAAAAAAGTTTGGGATAGCACAAGTAGTATTCCAATTAATAAATATTTCTTCATATTTTATTGTTGTCTTTTTGAAATTTCATCTCGAATGCCTACAGCTTCTTCGTAATCTTCATTTGCAACTGCTTCCTCAAGCATTTTTTTAAGTCTTTTGAGACTATTTTTACTATAGTCTGTACGTGTAGATTTTACAGATTCTTTGTCATCTCCAGCAATGAGTTCTTCAATGACAATATCTGCTTTTTTTGAAATATCTTGATCCATGGAATCAGGTTCGGAAGGAATTCCAGCATTATCAAGAATATTTTTGTAGGTAAAAATAGGAGCATTGAATCGAAGCGCTAAAGCAATAGCATCACTTGTTCTGGCGTCAATTATCTCTTCAATATTATCGCGTTCACAAATAATACTAGAATAAAAAACACCATCTAAAAGCTTATGAATTATAACTTGCTTTACAACAATTTCAAAGCGATCTGAAAAACTTTTAAATAGATCATGGGTGAGTGGTCTTGGAGGCATAATCTCCTTTTCCAGTGCTATAGCAATCGATTGGGCTTCAAAAGCACCAATAACAATAGGTAGTTTTCGGTTGCCATCAGCTTCAATTAATATTAAAGCATAGGCGCCATTTTGGGTTTGGCTATATGAAATACCCTTTATATTCAGTCTTACTAAACTCATTTAATACGATTCAAAAAAATGAAAGATTAAAACAAAAAAGAAAGGGCTGTTTAATTTCAGGAAAGTTTCTTAAAATTAAACAGCCCTTTTTCTAAGGCACAAATTAATAAAAAATTATGCGTTATTGGATTTAAACTCTTTTAATTTTTCAGTTAGTTGAGGGACAATTTCAAAAGCATCCCCAACAATGCCATAATCTGCTGCTTTAAAGAAAGGTGCTTCGGGGTCATTATTGATTACCACTTTAACCTTTGAAGCATTCACTCCCGCCAAATGTTGTATGGCACCTGAGATTCCAATTGCAATATACAGGCCAGATGAAACCGGTTTTCCAGTCTGTCCTACATGCTCACTATGAGGCCTCCAACCCAAATCACTTACTGGTTTTGAGCAAGCTGTTGCTGCTCCTAAAGTTTCTGCAAGATCTTCTATCATTCCCCAATTTTCAGGGCCTTTTAATCCTCGACCTCCAGATACCACTATTTCGGCATCAGCGATCGTTACTTTATCTGTAGCTTTTTCAACAGATGTAACCTGAGTTTTAAAATCATCTTCAGTCAATTCAGGAGAAAAATCTTCAGTAGTTAAAGAAGTTTCATTTTCTTTTAGTCCAAATGAATTTTTAGCCAATCCTATTAATTTGATAGCGGTTGTATATTCGGTTTCAGCAAATGCCTTATTGGAAAACACATTCGATCTTACTTTAAAAGGACTAGTGTTTAAAGGTAGCTCAGTTACATTTGAAACATAACCTGCCTCCAGATTAACTGCTAATAAGGGTGCTAAATATTTACAGTTGGCACTAGATGAAACGACAACAACTTGAGCGCCTTCATTTTTAGCAGCTTGTGAAATAACATCTGCATAAGCAATCGCATTAAAGTTTTGCAACTTATCATTGGACACCTGCAATACTTTAGAGGCACCATAGTTGCTTAATTCGCTTGTGGTTTCAGCGTTAATTGAAATAGCTGTAACCGAAGTACTCAACATATCTGCTATGCCTTTTGCATAGGATACTGCTTCAAAAGCTATTTTTTTAAATGTTCCTTCTTCGGATTCTGTATATACTAATACTGACATAATATTATTTTGTCATCCTGAACTTGATTCAGGATCTGTTTAAAAATTGTTTTATTTCAAAAGATTCCGAAACACACTTCGACTAGGCTCAGTGTAAAAGTTCGGAATGATTTAGCCATCGGCTAAATCACCTTCGCTTCATTATGAAGCAGGTCTACTAAATCGCTTACATTATCTACTAATTTTACAGCACCTTTTGCTTCGGGTTTTGTAAAGCCAGTGATATTGGTTTCAGTTTCGGTGTCAATGGGTTCTTTAATATGTAATGGTTTTGAACGCGCTTGCATAATTCCCCGCATATTTGGAATGCGAAGATCGGCTTCTTGAACAATTCCTTTTTGACCTCCTACAACTAAAGGGAGCTGAGTTGTAATAACTTCTTTACCGCCATCAATTTCTCTGGAAACAGTTGCTGTTTCACCTTCAACCTCTAATCCTACACACATATTTACAAAATTAGCGTTAGTTAGTTTTGCAACCATTCCTGGAACCATACCTCCGTTATAATCAAGGGACTCACGGCCTCCAATTACCAAGTCGTAAGCACCCTCTTTAATAACATGTGCTAATTGTTTAGCAACATAAAATCCATCTGAAGCAGCAGTATTTATTCTAATTGCTTCATCAGCACCAATCGCTAGTGCTTTGCGTAAGGTTGGTTCGGTTTCTGCACCCCCAACATTTATAACATGAACAGAAGCACCTTGTTTTTCTTTAAACCACATCGCCCGTGTAAGTCCAAATTCATCATTCGGATTAATTACAAATTGAACACCATTGGTGTCAAATTTAGTGTCCCCATCTGTAAAATTAATCTTTGAAGTGGTGTCTGGTACGTGACTTATACACACTAATATTTTCATAATAATAATTTTTTTGTACTGTTTTTCAGCAAATCATAGCCTTAAATTTAGGGCCCGATTTTGCGGTACGAAGATACATATATATTTACTAATTTTTACTATGCACGCATAATATAATTAGTTAATTTTAGATAAAAAATAGCAAGCCAGATATAAATAATAGTATTTTTGCTTTCCCGATAAGAATTAGGGACTTTGATTAACATATTTTAGTTCAGTTTTTGAACAATTTTATAGATTAAAAAACATGAAAACAATTCAGTTTAGAGAAGCAATTTGTGAGGCGATGAGTGAAGAAATGCGACGTGATGAAAGCATTTATTTAATGGGTGAAGAAGTTGCCGAATATAATGGTGCCTATAAGGCCAGTAAGGGAATGTTAGATGAGTTTGGTGCTATGCGAGTAATCGATACTCCCATCGCAGAACTAGGATTTTCTGGAATTGGTGTAGGTTCTGCCATGAATGGAAACCGTCCAATAATTGAATATATGACTTTCAATTTCTCCTTAGTTGGTATTGATCAGATTATAAATAATGCAGCAAAAATGCGTCAGATGAGTGGCGGACAATTTAATATTCCAATTGTATTTAGAGGACCTACAGCTTCTGCTGGGCAATTAGCTGCAACACATTCCCAAGCTTTTGAAAGCTGGTATGCCAATTGTCCCGGTTTAAAAGTGGTTGTTCCAAGTAATCCTAAAGATGCTAAAGGACTTTTAAAAAGTGCTATTAGAGATGATGATCCGGTAATATTTATGGAAAGTGAGCAAATGTATGGTGATAAAGGGGAAGTTCCTGAAGGAGAATACCTCATTCCATTAGGTGTTGCAGAAATAAAACGAAAAGGAGGAGATGTGACCATTGTTTCATTTGGTAAAATAATAAAAGAAGCCTACAAAGCTGCCGATGAACTTTCTGAAGAAGGAATCGAATGCGAGATCATTGACCTGCGAACTGTTCGCCCTTTGGATCATAAAACCATTTTAGATTCGGTACGAAAAACCAACCGATTGGTAATTTTAGAAGAGGCCTGGCCTTTTGGAAATGTGGCTACCGAAATCACTTATCAAGTACAGGAACAAGCTTTTGATTATTTAGATGCACCTATTATAAAGATCAATACGGCAGATACTCCTGCTCCCTTTTCACCAGTGCTATTAGAAGAGTGGCTTCCAAATAGTAATGATGTAATAAAAGCAGTAAAAAAAGTGTTATATAAACAGGGATAAATATCAAAATTATTAGAGTTTATTAAACTCAATTTTATCGATATTTATAAAACTCCCAATCTTTTCAATGAAACATTTTTGTTTTTCACTTTTTATTTTAGCTTCTACTTTGCTGCATTCACAAACCAAAGTTAGTGGGGTTATTAAAGATGCTTTAGGAGAACCTATTGCTTATGCAAATGTAGTTTTCAAAAATTCATATGAAGGGACTATCACTAACGAGAAAGGACGATTTTATCTTGAAAGTGAAGAAAATTATAGCACCGTAGTTTTTTCATTTATGGGTTATACTTCCCAAGAAATCGAACTTTCTGAAAGAAGTATTTTTAAATTAAATATTATTCTTGAGGAAGAATCCGCAGCGCTTGATGAAGTAGTGATTATTACTGGGAAACAATCCAAAAAAAATAATCCTGCAATAGATATTCTTAGAAAAATATGGGAACATCGTCGTGAAAATGGAGTGAAAAAATTCAATCAATATGAATATGATAAATATGAAAAACTTGAATTTGATCTAAATACAATCGATAGTGCCCTCATTAAAAGTAAAATATTTAGAGAAATGGAATTTGTATTCGAACAAACTGATACTTCTCGAATAACAGGAAACACCTATTTACCCATTTTTATTAATGAAGCTTTTTCGAAGGTCTATGGTGATAATGGATTAAAAAAAGAAAAAACCATACTGGAAGGAAATAAAAATTCAGGATTTGAGGACAATCAGGTTTTAATTGAATTTGTAAAAGATCTTTACAGTGATTTTGATGTTTATGATAATTATTTAAAGTTTTTCGACAAGGCATTTACAAGCCCATTGTCCAAAACGGGGATCGATGTATATAATTATGTGTTATTGGATAGTGCCTTTATTGGTGATAAATGGTGCTATAATATTATTTATTATCCACGAAGGAAAAATGAACTAACCTTTAAAGGTGACTTTTGGGTCAATGATACTACTTGGGCGATTAAAGAAATAAACCTTCATGCTTCCAAAAGTGCAAATATAAACTGGGTTCGGGAAGTTTATATCGAACAGGAATTTGAAGTGCTAAACGACTCCATCTTTTTAATGACCAGAGACTATATTATGAGTGATTTTAGTTTTCAGAAAAAAGAAAGCGCTCATGGTATGTATGGTAAGCGAACTACATTATTCGATAAGTATGAGTTTGATAAAGAAAAAGACGAAAAGTTTTATAAGGAAAATGTAGATCCGTATCAGTATGAAATATATAACCGACCTGATAGTTTTTGGAGCGAAAGGAGAATGGAAGCGCTGAGTAAAGACGAAAAAGGAGTTTATAAAATGCTCGATACCTTAAAAACAGTTCCGCGTTTTAAAAACTTGTATAATGTAGGAGCGATGTTAGGGAGTGGTTATTATGAGTTTGATGGCTTTGATCTTGGACCGCTATATTCAACTTTTGGTTATAATGAGGCGGAAGGATTTCGAATTAGAGTAGGTGGACGAACCTATTTTGGTCAAAGTGACATGTGGCGTCTTGAGGGGTTTACCGCCTATGGCTTTAAAGACCAGCGGGTCAAATTTGGTATCTCTGGGAAATGGCTATTAAACAGAAATTCGAGATTGATCATTTTTGGTGGATTCCGAAAAGATGTAGAACAATTAGGGGCTAGCCTTACCAACAGTAAAGATGTGTTGGGTAGAAACCGTGCTTCTTCAGCCCTTTTTACGGTGGGATCAAACGACAGGCTTACCAGAATTAATCTTTCCACACTTGGCTTTGAAATGGAAACGGCTAAGAATTTTATTTTTCGAGTTACAGGATCATTTAGGACCTTGCGCTCTGCAACATCGTCTTTTAATATTGACTATTATGATGAAGATGGAACGATACAATCAGAAACACAGCAACCCGAGTTAGAATTAAGTATTAATTACACGCCACACCGAAAAACATCTGGTTTTGGAGTGGAGCGATTTATAATTAATGGCGGTGATTTCCCTACCTTTTTTGCAGGTTATACTTTTGGGATTAAGGATGTGTTAGATGGTGATTTCGAATATCATAAAATTCAAGCATTGTATACGCAGCCATGGAATGTAGGAGGATTAGGCAGGTTATATACAACTGTTGAAGTTGGAAAAATATACGGGGAAGTTCCTTTGGGCTTGTTAAGTCCTATTCCTGGAAATCAAACTTTATTCAGTATTTATAATACTTTTAATCAATTAGAATATTACGAATTTGTGAGTGATACCTATGCTTCTTTTCATATGCAGCATAATTTTGGAGGAAGGTTATTTGGGAGAATACCTTTGTTTCGGAAATTAAACTTACGTGAAGTGCTAGGGTTTAGAGCTGTTTATGGTGAGATTTCTGAAGAGAACAAGGCCTTGAACGCATCCAATTTAGTGTATCTAGCACCCGAAGATGTCTATTGGGAATGGAGTGTGGGTGTGGGAAATATATTTAAAATTTTAAGAATAGACTTTAACTTCCGTGGAAATTACCTAGACAACCCTAAGGCCCGTAAATTTGGGATAACAGGGAGATTAGGATTCGATTTTTAAATTCCTTTCATTTTACTATTTTGTATCCCAATCAATTTTACTACTTTTGCAAACCTTAATAATAAATTAAAATTACAATATGGAATCAATGATGATTTATGCGCCAATAGTGTTGGCATTAGTTGGGCTTATTTATATGCTCATTAAAAAGTCTTGGGTATTGAAGCAAGATGCTGGAGATGGTAAAATGAAAGAAATTTCAGATCATATCTATGAAGGAGCTTTGGCTTTTCTAAGCGCAGAGTATAAATTACTAACAATATTTGTAATAGGTGTTAGTATTGCTCTTGCTGTAGTTTCAATGGTAGTACCATCTACTCATTGGTTAATAGTTATCGCATTTATATTTGGTGCTTTTTTCTCTGCATTAGCAGGGAATATGGTAATGAAAATTGCCACAAAAACAAATGTTAGAACAACACAAGCCGCTCGTACAAGTTTACCGGATGCACTTAAAATATCTTTTGGTGGTGGAGCAGTAATGGGATTAGGAGTTGCTGGTTTAGCTGTTTTAGGTCTAACTTCTTTCTTTATTGTTTTTTACCAACTATTTATGGGTGGAGAATGGACATCAGTTAGTGATATGACCATTGTATTAGAAACATTAGCAGGTTTTTCATTAGGTGCTGAATCTATAGCATTATTTGCTCGTGTTGGTGGAGGTATATATACTAAGGCTGCAGATGTTGGAGCCGATTTAGTAGGTAAAGTAGAAGCTGGTATTCCTGAAGATGACCCTCGTAACCCTGCAACTATTGCAGATAATGTTGGTGATAATGTTGGTGATGTTGCTGGAATGGGAGCCGATTTATTTGGTTCTTATGTTGCAACGGTATTAGCTGCAATGGTACTAGGAAACTATATTATTAGAGATATGGGAGGTGTAATCAATGATGCTTTTGGCGGAATTGGTCCAATCTTATTACCCATGTCTATAGCAGGTGTTGGAGTTATAATCTCTTTAATAGGGACTATGCTTGTTAAAATTAAAGACAACGATGCTAAAGAAGCTCAGGTAATGGGAGCCTTAAATATTGGTAACTGGGTGTCTATTGGATTAGTAGCTATATCAAGTTATTTTTTAGTGACTTGGATGCTTCCAGAAACACTTTCTATGAATTTCTTCGGAGAAGGAATTTTAGAAGTGGCTTCAATTAACGTATTTTATGCAGCATTAGTTGGTTTAGTAGTAGGAGGAGGAATTTCTTCAGTTACAGAATATTATACAGGATTGGGTAAAAAACCAATCATGAATATTGTAAAACAATCTAATACAGGAGCAGGTACAAACATTATTGCTGGTTTAGCAACAGGGATGATTTCTACATTCCCATCAGTTATATTATTTGCAAGTGCTATTTGGGCATCTTATGCATTGGCAGGATTTTACGGTGTTGCTCTTTCAGCTTCAGCTATGATGGCAACAACTGGATTGCAATTAGCGATCGATGCTTTTGGCCCAATAAGTGATAATGCGGGAGGAATTGCCGAAATGAGTGAGCAAGACCCTATCGTAAGAGAACGTACAGATATATTAGATACTGTTGGTAATACAACTGCTGCAACAGGTAAAGGATTTGCCATTGCTTCAGCAGCATTAACAGCCTTAGCTTTATTTGCGGCTTATGTTACCTTCACAGGAATTGATGGAATCAACATTTTTAAAGCCCCGGTTTTAGCAATGCTATTTATCGGTGGAATGGTACCAGTTGTTTTTTCAGCACTGGCAATGAATGCTGTTGGAAAAGCTGCAATGGAAATGGTGGAAGAAGTAAGAAGACAGTTTAGAGATATTCCAGGAATTATGGAAGGCACTGGGAAACCAGAATATGATAAATGTGTGGCTATTTCTACAGAAGCTTCTTTAAAAGAAATGATACTACCAGGGGTACTAACTATTGGATTCCCATTGGTTATTACTTTCGTTCCAATGATTTTTGGAATGGATAATTTGGCAATAGCTGAAATGTTAGGTGGATATATGGCAGGTGTTACTGTAAGTGGAGTGCTTTGGGCAATTTTCCAAAACAACGCTGGTGGTGCTTGGGATAATGCTAAAAAATCGTTTGAGGCTGGAGTTGAAATCAATGGTGAAATGACCTATAAAGGTTCTGATGCACATAAAGCAGCAGTAACTGGAGATACAGTTGGTGATCCTTTTAAAGACACTTCTGGACCATCGATGAATATCTTAATTAAACTTACTTGTTTAATTGGTTTGGTGATCGCTCCAATATTAGGAGGTCATGCAGATGGACACGAGATGTCTTCAAATGACGTGAAAAAAGAAATAACTGTAAAAATGACTGCTGAAAACACTGATACTGTGAAAGCTATTGTTACTACCACAACTACTGAAAATGGTGTTGAAACCACTGAAGAAAAAACATATGAAGGTACAGAAGCTGAAGTAAAAGCTAAAGTAGAAGCCTTAGAAGGTGTGGAAGTGAATGTTGATGGGAATGAAATTAAAGTAGTTAAAGAAATTACTGAAGAAGAAGTAGAGAATTAGTTAATTCTTTATTTTATAAATAATATCAACCTACTAGGTTTTCAAAACCTAGTAGGTTTTTTTATTTAAACAAGTTTATTGTATAGTACTAACTGAATGATTTGAAGCCCCAAATCTTGGTTACTGAGTAGGTCACTGAGTAGGTCGCTGAGCTTGTCGAAGTGTTGTTGAGGTGTTGTCGAAGCTAAAACAAGCCGTGTATTTCGGCATCAATCTTATTAATAACTTCTCCCAGATCTTCTGGATCATCTACGAAGTTAATATTATCCACATCAAAAATAATAAGGTTTCCCTTATCGTATTTATCGATCCATGCTTCGTAGCGTTCATTTAATCGGCTTAAGTATTCTATGCTAATAGAGTTTTCATATTCACGACCTCTTGTATGGATTTGTTCCACTAAATTTGGAATTGAACTCCGTAAATAAATAAGCAGATCTGGAGACTCGGTAACACTTTCCATAAGATCGAATAAGGATCTGTAATTTTCGTAATCACGGTTCGTCATTAATCCCATAGCATGAAGATTAGGAGCAAAAATATAGGCATCTTCATAAATAGTACGATCCTGAATGATAGTCCTTTTGTTTTTTCTAATATCAAGGATCTGTCTAAACCGACTGTTTAAAAAATAAACCTGAAGGTTAAAGGACCACCGCTCCATTTTGTTGTAGAAGTCGTCCAAATATGGATTGTCCTCTACATCTTCATATTGAGGTTTCCATTTATAATGTTTTGCTAATAGACGTGTTAATGTCGTTTTTCCTGAGCCTATGTTTCCTGCAATTGCAACGTGCATAAAGTATTACTTAGCGAGTGTTAGTTTAAAAGTATGTAATTTTTTTCCGTCATAAATATAAAGTAAATCTTGCGTAAGCTGCAAGTCTTTTATGTTTATTTCGGGAGAAATTATTTGAGTGGTTTCTTTGGTCTCCTTAGAGATGTAATAAAGGTCATTATTCTTTATAGCTATCAGGTTTTCATTTAGTTGAATTATTTTCTCAAAACCATTGTTTTCAAATTCATTTAGTAAACTTCCATAGAAATTATAGGCCCTTATCATTTCTTCAGTAAGAATAAAGCAATAATTAAAATTACTTGCTTGAGATAAAACTACACCTTGAATGGGTTGTGAAACCAAC
>Ga0164315_10004369_pt1 | contig 10960 bp, 4 predicted proteins | sample GuaBasSedimGuay6_FD_113737 | JGI IMG/M metagenome (GOLD analysis project Ga0164315, IMG submission 113737) | Subseafloor sediment microbial communities from Guaymas Basin, Gulf of California, Mexico - Guay6, Core 4569-2, 0-3 cm | ecosystem: Environmental > Aquatic > Marine > Hydrothermal vents >...
GTATTGATGAACTTAGGAAATTAGCTGAATCATAAGGCGTGATATAAGTTACGTTTACATTATTATTACTCTTAGGAGTGAAGAAACTATAAGCAAGACTATCACCATTAAGATCTATAGCTCCATGATTATAGGTGATAAATTGGTTGTTATTAGCTACTACAATAGGAATATTTGAAAAAGTAGGTGAGCTATTACAGGGAGCATCTAGATTATTAAGCATAGCAGTAATATACCAACCAGGACTACCACTAATCGTTGTAATTGGGTTTCTACAACAACTTGTGTAGCTCATTTCCCAATCATTACATGGGGCCAACGATACCGATCCTTGATAAACATATTCTCGAATACCATAAGCGGTTCCTGCTGAACAGTAAGTGGGAGTTGCTGAACAACTTGGCGTAATTTCTTGACCAGTCCCTGGAATTTTTTGTAGGGTAGAAGTGAAATTAAAAACGCTATATGTGCCGCATGTAAAAGTAACTGGAACGCTTGTTGGTTCCGAAACGCCACTACAATCACGATAGAAGGTTAAGGTAATTAAATAAGTATTTCCTCCTAAACATGTATAGGTTAAATCGCTGCCAGCAAAATGACTAGCTTGACTTCGTTGAATTCCTAAAAAGGAGATCAGGACTAATAAGAGTAAGATTTTTTTCATGATTTCGTGGGTTTTTAGTAAATGAACATATTATTCAGACTCAATTCTTTAGATTAATTTGCATGAGTAGCACAAAGGTACAAATAATTCTTTATTCCTTAACAAAGCGCATCATAATATTCAATTCCTTATTGCGCAGCCAAAGAATATAGCCTCCTTTGGGCAATTGTTTTGTGGAGTATAATTTAAATGATGAACCTGCGAAAGTTGTTTTAATTATAAGTTTACCATTCAAGTCATAAATGTCAACCTTCGATTCTTCAGCGAAGTTATCGAGCTCAATATTCATAAAACTAGAAACAGGATTTGGATAAATTTTAACCGGTGAATCACTTGATTCTTCTACGCCTACACTTCCAATATACACATATATGGTATCCGACGAATAGCATTGGTTTCCAAAAGTAGTTAAACCAACAATTCTATTAATCCAGTTGAAGCTACTATCGATAGTAATGGAAGAAGTGGTATCGCCAGTGCTCCACCAATAATGAGGTGCTTGTACTGTGGGCATGCTCAATACTAGAGTTTGGGTTTGCCCAATTGTTACGTCTGGACCAAAGCTAAATGGAGGCGGAGCTGGAGGGACAGTAACTTGGAATGTGTCTACATCAAAGCAGCGAGTATTCCAACCACCATTAACAGTAACAATGTAAATACTACCATGATTTGTAGTAAAGGTTTGGCTCGCTCCTACTGGGTTAAGACCAAGTAAAGTCCAATTGTATTGTTGGCCAGGACCCGCGTTATACGTAACAGTTTGAAAATTACAAATAGTAGTATCGCGTAATACTCCATTAATATGAGGCTGATAAATCACATCAACTACAATTTGATCAATACCAGGGCATACCAGAGTAGTACTTCCGTCATTGGTTTCGATACTTACTATATGTTGCCCAGGACCTATGGTATTTGAGTTGAAAATAAGTGAGTCTTGACTTGGGAGATTTCCCACAGGAATTCCATTGATACTCCAAAGATAGTTAACGGTCGAAGAGTCAGCATTTGCTTTTACAGTAACCGATTCTCCTTCACAAATAAGGGTATCGGATCCAATATCAACTAGCATTCCTTTTGTAAGGATACAATAGGTAAATGTTTGCAAAGCATTATAAGCACATGCTTCGTCAATAACAGTGGCTGTGAAACACTTTTTATTATTCACATCATAGCTAGTGGGTATCCATGAGAAAGTTGCATAAGCGGAGTCGGTTCCATTGAAATGAGGTGTGAATGTAGCTCCGGGAATTCCGTTATTCCAACTAATGGTAAATTTTTCAGGATGCCCTGAGTTTATCGGGCTGAAAGTGTCTGCATCAAACCCATAGATATTAAATGTAATAGGGTTGATACTTAAGCATTGTTCAATGCTGTAAATAGTGTCGTTTGGGCTATAGGTTTTGTTGAGACTTGTATCAAGACCCGACAATGCGGGGATATGATTGCCTCCACAGTTAATTACCTTTAATTGAACATCACGGTAAATAGTACCTATTAAAACAGCAGTACCTCCAATGGTTCTGTATTCCTCAACCTTAACTCCATATACAGTAGTTAGATTTGCTGTTGCTGTAAAGCAAATATCACCTGTAGTAGAATCGATTGTAATTCCCGGAGGAGTAGTCGCAGTTAAAAAGTTTGTGTATGACCAAGGCCAATTATATGTAACGCTTGTAGATGGGCTAGTTGTCATAACAGGGTAGAAGGAATAAACTAAGGAATCACCATCTGGGTCATATGCTCCTTGATTGAAACAAAAACTTTGATTACTACAAACCACAGAAATAGGTTTATTATTAAAAGTAGGTGAGCTATTGTTGGAGGCACTAAGATTATTAAGAGTAGCCATATTATACCAGTTCCCACTACCTGAAAGCGTTGAAATTGGATTTCGTGCACCACTAGTATAGTGCATTTTCCAAGAATTGCAAGCGACTAAGGTAACAGTGCCTTGATATATATATTCCTGAATACCATATCCGTTACCATTATTACAATGCGTAGGTACAGCAGAACAACCATTAGTAATTTCTTGACCTGTTCCAGGTATTTTTATCAAAGTAGAACTAAAGTTAAGTGCTGCATTTGAAGTACAATTAAATGTAATCGGAACGGAACTTGGAGCTGCAATACCACTACAGTCTCTATAAAATGAGTATGTAATTAAGTATGTATTACCTCCCAAACAAGTATAAGTCAAGTCGGCTCCTGCAAAGTGGGAAGCTCTTAAGATATTGGGTGATAAAAGAAATAAAACGGAAACGATAATAGTAAATAGTTTCTTCATTGGAATGGTTTTTCAAGTTACTTAATGAGGACACATTTTGTAGAAGAAAAGTTGCCTGCCAAAAGTTATTATTTTTTAGCCTTTATAAACTTCAGATAAACAGGTATATATACTTAGTGATTATAGCTAATTGCAAAAAAAAAATCTACCTCAAGGGTTGAAATTCAACAATTGAGGTAGAAAATATATAGTAATCCTTATGTTTAACTTTGAATGATACTAAAAGTTTCGTCCTCCTTCAGTATTCAAAACATACTTAAACGAAATATATCCACTTTCGCCTTTATCATTATAATAATCGGTAAGCATGATTTTAGCATATTTTCCTGTACGTGTTTTGAAAACATATACATTCTTATTTGCCAAATAAGTTGGTGGATGTGTATTGGCATCAAAGTCAAATGCATTTTCAAAAACCATGTTCAAGTCTGTTCCAATCATAATTGGGCCTGTTGGTCCATTGCCTGCATATAGAATACTATCTGCAAAAGCATCTTTGGTATAGCCATTTTCGGTTGCCTCTTTTACTGAAGTCCAATCAACTACACTTGCATCATAAGCTTCAGCCATTCCCATTCCCGATGTACCACCGTTTAAACGGATGTGTCGGCTATGAAATGCTATATCCCAAGCTTCCGAAGTCTTAAAATTTGAAGAATCAATACCACTTACTTCTCCTTTAGTTTCAAATGAATAATAGACCCAATGATCCACTATTTCATTGTTCTTTGTCGATAAACTAACTTTCACGGTATTATCTACTGCTGGTTCGTCTATAGTTTCATCTTTTTCGCAAGATGTAATTACTACGCTTAGGCCTATTAAAGCCATTCCTAAAAATTTAATTGTTTTGTTCATTTTACTATTTGTTTTTAATTGTTATTATTATGTCATTATTGTTTTATCAGGTTTAAGCCTTCCAAATTATTGAGAAAGCATCAAAGTCTGATTTATCTAATCTCACTTTCTAATTCCTATCCCGTTTCTTCTTCACCAAACGGTCAATATTTATGTTCATACTAATAAACCCTCGCCGCCCAGGACTCGTAGAGGTGTTAAAACTCACCACATCAGCTGTGAAATCAAATATATTATCCACACCAATAGTCAGGTTTATTCCATTAAAGAAGTGTTGACTCACGGCAATTCGCCATATTGAATACGTATCAAAATGCACAGGATAAATTCCTTCCACCTTCTGACCACGGTAAGTAATTTCCTCACTCACTTCATAGTCTTTGGCACCAATAATATTGCTACTTATATTCACATTGAGTTCATATTTTTTACGAATGTAGCGATAAGCCAATTTGATGTTTCCCGAATGGGGGCTTGCTGATGAAACTAGTTCTCCCTGTGGACGCTTATCTCTTAAATAACTGTAGGCACCACTAGCTACAAAATGTTTTAGAATTCTTACTTTCATCAAAATTTCAAGGCCACTTAGCTCTGATTCACTTATATTTACATACTGATATATAGTTTGACCGTTTTGCCAAACACCATCAATTTTATTCTCTAACTTATTATAATAGGCAGTTGCAGAGGTATTAATAATGCCTTTAGTAAATTCCACCGACCCCGAAAAATAATTATTGGTTTCGGGCTTCAGATTTTCGTCTCCGCGAATGGTAAACCATGCAATGGGCCAGTCCATATATAGTTCTTTTAAAGTGGGAGAGCGAAACCCTTGAGCATAATTAGCTCGAAATGCCCAGGCTTTTTGCTTATACATTCCTGATAATTTGGGCGAGAAATGAGAGCCAAAGGTTGTATGATAATCTAATCTAGCTCCTACAATAAAATTCCATTTCTTTCCTAGGTTTATATCATCTTGGACAAAGAGAACGGAGGTGATATTTTCCTTTTCCTCATCTGTATTAGCAGCGAATAAATCAGTCATTAACGATTCGGATAAATACTCGAAGCCACCAGTCAACTCCTGTTTTTTGCCAATTTTCGCAGTTCCTATTAGTTTTGGATTGATAAAAATATTCTGATAATTGATTTCCTTTTCATCTAGTTTTTCATAATAGTCAAACTTACGGTAGTTATCGTAGTGATAGGATGCTTGAATATTGTACTTGTCTGATATTGCATAATTCAACTTACCTCCATAAGAATAGTCTTCAAAGTTTTGATATACATTATCGGGTACAAAATCGTATTCATCATGATTATAATAGGAGCCTTTTAACTCCAAATTCAACTTCTTACCTATGGGTATTTCAAGTTTTTGCTGAATAGAATAATCCTTATAGCCATTGATTCCCGTTGGAAAAGGATTGAGTGCATCATATATAACCGTATCGATATTAATGAATTCTTTAGTGATTCCCACTTTGTCGTAAAGCTGATAAGCGTCAAAGCTTTTAGCAACAAAATCAGTTCTACCACTAATTCGTTTTAAATTAAAACCAATTGAGGCGTTGATATTAATATTTTGTAAATCCAGATTTTTTTTGGATAAATATTTATCATCATCCTCACTTAAATCGGGATAATTTACTTCATTCATTTGTGTCCAACGAGCACCAGCAGATACCTCTAGTTTTTTACGGCTTTTCTTAGTAATGATATTAATTACGCCACCCATTGCTTGAGAGCCATAAAGTGCGGATGAAGCGCCTTTTACAATCTCTATTCGTTCTACATTATCTGCATTCAATCGTGAATAATCGATATTGTTTCCACTTTCTCCAGCAAGGCGTTCTCCATCAACTAAGATTAAAATATTCTTGGCTTCCAAGCCCTGCATTTTAATATCAGAACCGAAACCTCCACGCTGAAATTCTAGGCCAGGAACATCTTGCTCTAATACATCTTGTACGTTTGTGATGCCACGATTACTCATGTCCTTAGCGGTAATTACTTGAGTAATAACAGGCGCATCTTTCAAGGCCTTTTGTGTGCGTGTAGCTGTTACAACCACTTGATCCAGATTGAAAATATCGATGACAAGCTGGTAAGTTCTACTCTGATTGGCTACCAAAGTATCTCTTATTGTTTTATACCCTACAAATGAGATAGCGATTACGCAACTATCTTTGCATGGATTTATCACTTCTCCATTTGTACTAGTAATACAGTATTTTGTTTGTTTTGATTCCAATGATTCAAAACAAATATTTACATAGGGAAGAGATTCCTTTGTTTCCTTATCGACTATTTTAATTACTGCTTTTTGAGCTATTGCCCAAAAGGGTAACATTCCTATAATGAGTATTATTATTATTCTCATATGCTTAAAATTGAATTTATTACTTCTGATTACTTTCCTATGAGATATACTTATCAATACTTTTTGAATTCAAAAAGAGGTTTATTTGCCTTAATATCTGCCAAATGGCAGAGCTACATTAAGGTATAAGCATATAAATGGAAAGTTTAATTCTTCAAGATGATTTAAGATGTCTTGAAAAATGAATTCGAAATTAAGCTACTAAGGGAGGTCCGCGAAGGAATAAAGTTTGATCTTCAGATATTCGAAATTTCTGAATATCAAAAGTAAAATGCGATATTTTATTGGAGAATACTTTTAAAGAAAATAGGTTTTCTCCAATAAATGATAGATGCAATAATTTGGAATAATCACCAGAGTTGTGACTCCCAACTTTATAAGTTTTCTTCTCTGTTTTTTGAGTTTTTGCAAGTGGTTGATGCCAATCAGATTTCGTACCGCCATAGATCACATTTAAGTGAATAGACACCAAATCACCAATAATGACCCATAGAAAGGCCATAATCATGGCGCTGAAAAACAGCTTCTGCTTTATTGATTTGGTTTTTGTTGTCATCAATTAAATTTACGAAGCAAAGTTGAGAAAAATAATGAGATGTTTTACTACCAATTAATGGTGATTTATTATTTTTTTGATAGTGCTTTTATGGAGTTTGCATTACGAAAATTTAACTAGGAAGTGTCGCACTTGCTTGTTGAATTTTCATTACCATAATGTTTTTATAACATGGATGATTTTTTGATAAAAAATCGTATATTTGGCATGCCTTATTTGTCTGATTGTTATTGTAAGAAAGTTCTTGCAGTGCTTACCTTGTTATTATATTATGATGATACAAAATTTGAAACATATTTTTTCTATTAGGAGAGTTTCTTTAGTTCTTGTCTTATTTCAATTATTTAATCTTAGGGCTGTTGGACAACAATTTACTGAGCAGACCAATATATCTCTTGCAACAGCATTTGAGGGTAACAGTACTTGGGGTGATTATGATAATGATGGTGATTTGGATATATTAATTACGGGTTGTTTTCCATCAAAAATATATAAAAATAATGGAGGTGTATTTGCTGAGCAAATAGGAATTGTAATTAATGGTATTTCCTATGGTGAGGCTGCTTGGGGTGATTATGATAATGATGGTGATTTGGATATTATTATAACAGGGTTAAATTCTACTGGTAGTCCTATAACAAGTATTTATAACAATAACCTGCCAACTTCTATTGGGTTTACAGCACAATTAAATATTTCCCTAATTCCGTTATCTTATAGCTCTGTTGCTTGGGGTGATTATGATACCGATGGAGATTTGGATATCTTATTATGCGGTCTAGATAGCTCTGGGAACAGGGTCACAAAGGTTTACAAAAATCTATTACCTATTGATACTGCTTTTGTTGAGCAAATAGCTTATAATTTACCTGGCGTACAAGATGGAGCCGTTTCTTGGGGTGATTATGATAATGATGGAGATTTAGATATCTTATTAACAGGTACAACAACTGGCTACTACTCAGGTGCTATTTCAAAGATTTACAGAAATAATTGTGCTACGGGCAATGGTTTTGTTGAGCAGACCTCCTTCTCATTGATAGGAGTGTCACATAGTTCTGTTTGTTGGGGAGATTATGATAATGATGGGTATTTGGATATACTTTTAACGGGTGAGATGTATTCTCATTTTCCTGTTTCAATTGTTTATAGAAATAGTGGTTCTGTTTTAACGGGCTTTTATCAGCCAATAGGTATCACATTACCAGCAGTGTCTGATGGAAATGCGGTATGGGGAGACTATGATAACGATGGTAATTTGGATATAATTATTGTAGGTAATTCTTCATGTAAAATATATAGAAATAATGGTTATTCAGGTTATAATTGGCAAAATAATATTGCACTACCGAGTCTTTCCAAGGCGGATATAAGTTGGGCTGATTATGATAATGATGGTGATTTAGATTTTTTGATAATGGGAAAGTTGGGAACAGGTTCCACAAATATTTCTAAAGTTTACAAGAATAATATAACAATTTCTAACACTACTCCTTCAGTTCCTATATCTCTATCAGCTCAAGTATTAGGTGATAATATTCATTTTAGGTGGAATAGATCTATTGATGACAGCACTGCCTCTGACGGCTTGAGTTATAATATACGTATAGGAAGTAGTTTAAACTCTGGAGATATCAAATATCCTCATTCTTTTATAAGTAATGGTTTTAATAAAATTGCCACGCTTGGAGAAATACAAGATACTTTTTTTGTGATGAAAACTCCAATAGGTTTGCCTGAATGTTCGACACTTTATTGGTCTGTTCAAGCTGTTGATGTTTCATTTGCAGCCTCTGCATTTTCATCTGTTGATAGTATTAGCAATGCGTTTTCGATTGAAGCAGAAGAAAATAAAAGTATTTTATCCAAGGACACTACACAAATATCGGTTAATCATAATGCTTGCAATTCGGTAAGTTATTCTTGGTCTCCAAGTTCAAGTTTAAGTAATTCTACCATAAGGTCACCCAATGCTTTTCCTATTGAAACAACCACATATAAGGTTACAGTTACTGAGGGTGCAAACGTGAGAAATGATAGTCTGAAAGTATATGTTAATAGTTTTGTAGAGGAGAGTACAATTTCACTTATTGGACTTCATAATGTATCTATCTGTTGGGGAGATTATGATAATGATGGGGATTTGGATTTTATTACTGTTGGGAATGATTCATTGTCAGGTGTTACGGCATTATATAAGAATGAGGCTCCTTTGAATACAGGTTTTTCTTTACAAAGCAATGTTTCTTTTATCAATGTTTTATTTGGAGATGTAGCTTGGGGTGATTATGATAGTGATGGAGATATAGATTTATTAATATCAGGTTGGGATTCAATAGGCAATTCAATTTCGAAGATATATAAAAATAATTTGCCAATATCTAATAGTTTCATAGAGCAAAATGGGGTATCGTTGGTGGGTGTAGCTTTTGGGTCTGTTTCATGGGCTGATTATGATAACGATGGTGACTTAGATATATTGATGACAGGAAGACAAGGTGCTTCATTTCCTTTTAATATTATGAAAATATATAAGAATAATAGACCTGCATTGACTGGTTTTACTGAACAAAGTAGCATTGTTTTACAAGGTGTATTTCAAAGTACAGCGGTATGGGGTGATTATGATAATGATGGGGATTTAGATATATTGATGACAGGAAGAGGTGGTTCAAATCTTTATACAAAGATTTATGATAATAATGCTCTTTTATTGAATGGTTTTTCTGAGAAATTGGGGATGTATTTTCAAGGAGTTGCTTATGGAGAAGCCTTATGGGGCGACTATGATGGAGATGGTGATTTAGATATTTTACTCACTGGAGAAGATGCAAGTGGTAATAAAATAGCAAAGGTTTATAAAAATAATGGGGCTCCATTATATTCTTTTACAGAACAATATGGTATTTTACTAGATGGTGTGTCAAAGAGCTCATCAGCATGGGGTGATTTTAATAATGATGGTCATCTAGACATTTTAATTGCAGGAGAGGATAAATTTGGACAGTGTAAAACAACTATCTATAGAAATGATGGTAAATTAGATAATAATTTTTATAAGGAGGAAGGTTTTTCCTTAAAAGATATTTCGGAAGGGGATGTGACATGGGCTGATTATGATAATGATGGGGATCTTGATGTTCTTTTATCAGGAAAGCAAGTCTCAAGTCCATATAATATTTGTAAGATTTATGAGAATGTTTTTCCTATACCAAATAGCCCACCTTCAAGTCCTACAGGTCTTAATGCTCATATAGTGGGAGATAAAATTGTATTCACATGGAATAAGGCAGTTGATGATAGTACAACCTCAAACGCATTGTCTTATAATATTAGAGTGGGGAGTAACTTATTTGATGCTAATCTAAAAAATCCACAATCTGATTTAAATAGTGGTTTTCATAGAATAGTTGAATCTGGTGTAATTCAAGATACTTTTTATATAATGAAGGCTCCTGTAAATCTATCAGAATGTTCAAAGCTATATTGGTCGGTTCAATCTATTGATGCGGCTTATTTAAGTTCGACTTTTTCTAATGTGGATAGCATTATTAATACATTATCTATATCTGCAATTGCTACTGATACAGTTTTCCCTGGTGATACCGCTCAGCTAAGTGTTGTTCACAATGCTTGTGGTCAGGTTAATTATTCATGGACACCTAGCCCGAATTTAAGTAACCCAAGTATTCAATCTCCAGAAGCATATCCAAAAGAATCAACAACGTATTATATTAATCTTACAGTGGGTAATAAGAGTAGAATGGATAGCGTAAGAGTTTTTGTAAAACAGTTTAGTAAAATAAATAATCTATTTAATGAAAAGCTGTCAGGTACTAATATGGACTGGGGAGATTATGATAATGATGGGGATTTGGATATTCTTATTACAGGATTATTGAATATAAATTATCCAATTTTTGTTTCAAGAGTTTATAAAAATGATGGAAATGCCTCTTTTACTTTGCAAAGTAATATTTCATTAATTGGAGTAGCAAACGGAGATGTAGCTTGGGGAGATTACGATAATGATGGTGATTTGGATATTTTTCTTACAGGAACTTCAAATGGGAACCACTCAGGTGCTGTATCAATTGTTTATAAGAATGAAGGAAATAATACTTTTTCACTTCAAAGCAGTATTTCTCTTGAAGGAGTTTTAAGTAGCTCAATAACATTGGGTGATTATGATAATGATGGAGATTTAGA
>Ga0164315_10004371_pt1 | contig 10958 bp, 8 predicted proteins | sample GuaBasSedimGuay6_FD_113737 | JGI IMG/M metagenome (GOLD analysis project Ga0164315, IMG submission 113737) | Subseafloor sediment microbial communities from Guaymas Basin, Gulf of California, Mexico - Guay6, Core 4569-2, 0-3 cm | ecosystem: Environmental > Aquatic > Marine > Hydrothermal vents >...
AATTTGCGCGCGGTATACCCCGATATGAATTCCGGCCAGAGAGACCGGATTGCCCGGGCCAGCATGACGCAGTATGTCAGGGGTGCGTTTGAAGTAGGGATGTTATGGCACTGGCCTTTGGACCGGGTTCTTGATCTTTTTGATGACGCCGAAAGCATGGAGCTTTTTTATCAGGCACAGCGTACAGGGTCGGGTGTGATATTGGCGGGTGCCCATGCCGGCGCATGGGAATTACTGGGCTTTTTTATGCAAAAACACATCAATGGTGCGATTTTGTATAAACCTGGCAGGCACGCTGATGTTGAGGAAATACTGTTGCAGAAGCGGCGTCGCGCCGGGGCCCGACTGGTGCCGGCGACGAGTGCCGGTCTTCGTACCATGTTTAAGTTTCTCAAGTCCGGTCATACAGTTGCCCTGCTGGCGGATCAGGAACCGACCCTGGGCGAGGGAGTATTTGTACCGTATTTCGGCATCGAAACCCTGACAGGTGTATTGGTGCCGCGCATGGCACAGCGATTCGGGGCAATGGTGTTATTCGTGACCTGCGAACGGACTAAAGGTGGGCGTTATCGTGTACATATATTCAAAGCGGATGAGGCCGTTTACGGCGGGGACATGCGTGCGGCGGCAACAGCGGTGAACCATGGCATTGAGCAATGTATCGAAGTGGCTACTGAGCAATACCTTTGGGCGTACAAGCGCTTCAGAAACCGCCCTGACGGAGAGAAACCCCTTTACAAAAAATGATGTGAAGCGAGATTGTTCGCGAAGGTTTTTGTCCCGCCCAATCCTGATTCAGCTTGATTTGGGTCATGTTTCCGAAATGACTTGAGGTTTAGAGTGATAGTGGGAGCTTGTGAACATGAACCTCTCTGTACACACACCATCACCTATAGCTGCCTGTGAAGAACTGATCAGGCAATTGGAATCCTTGCGGAACTCGATTGAGCAGCAGGCCGAATTGGGCAAGGCAACTTTGCTGGGCTTGCCAGCGGAGCGCCAGCACAGTGCGGCGAACCTTCTGCACTACCTGGCTTTACGCAGCCGGGATATCAGGCCTTTGCAGGATCGCCTGGCACGTCTGGGGCTTTCTTCTCTGGGTCGGGTGGAAGCCCATGTGCTGGCCAGCATCGGCGCCGTGTTGCACAACCTGTACCTGTTGAACGGTCGGAAACCGCCGCATGGCGGTACCCTGGACGTCTATGGTGCCTTCGATACGGGTGCGGATCGCCTTGAATTAAACACTGACCTGCTGCTGGGTCAGCACCCAAAGAAACGGCGGGTACACATCATCGTCACCATCGCAACAGAAGCTGCAGATGACTATTTGATGGTGCATCAATTGCTCCAAAGCGGTATGAACTGCATGCGTATTAACTGCGCACAGGATGATCCTTTGGTCTGGTCCCGGATGATCAGGCATCTGCGAAATGCCGAGCGTGCAACCGGTCGATCCTGTCGCATTCTGATGGATCTTGGTGGTCCCAAACTTCGTCTTGGTCAAATGGAATCCAGACCGGCCACAATTAAAATCAAACCGGTCAGGGCAGCGAGCGGTCATGTCGAGCGCCCGGCCCGCATCTGGTTATCCCCGATGAAGGCGTCAATCTCTGAAATGCCCGCTGCCGATGCCAATATCGCCCTGGATTCGGATTGGCTGGCGGAGGTTAAACCGGGTGACCGGATACGTTTTAAGGATGTCCGTGGCTCCCGCAGAAGTTGGCGTATCAGGGAGGTAGCTGCAGACGGGTGCTGGGCCGAGGCCAAAAAGACGGCTTACGTGGCCAATGGCACGGTTCTGTGCCTGCATGATGAGCAGAATAGCGTGGGCAGGGAGACGGAAATCACCGGCCTGCCCCCACAGGACAGTGTCTGCCATGTACGTAAAGGTGATGTCTTGCTCATGTCGTCAATTGCCGAAGCGGGTAAACCGGCAATTCACGACAGCAACGGCGTATTGCTCAACCCGGGCAGGGTGTCGTTGACGATTCCTGAGGTCTATCGTGATGTGCGCCTGGGTGAACCGGTGTTTTTTGATGATGGCCGCATTGCTGGCATCATTGAGAAATGTGAAGAGGAACAATTGCAAATTCGCATTACCCACACGAGGAACCCGGTGGAGAAACTGCGCGGTAACAAGGGGGTTAATTTGCCCGATACCCGCTTGAACCTGCCGGCTCTCAGTGACAAGGACCTGCAGGATCTTGAGTTTGCAGCCCGGCATGCGGACCTGGTCGGCTTGTCCTTTGCCAATTGCCCGGAGGACGTCTGTGCTTTGCACGAAAGGTTGCACGAACTTGGCCGCGAAGATATCGGTGTGGTATTGAAGATCGAGACCAAGAGGGGTTTTTCCAACCTGCCCGCTATGTTACTCGAAGCGCTGAAATTCCCGGCCTGTGGTGTCATGATTGCGCGCGGTGACCTGGCCGTGGAGTGTGGCTTTGAGCGTATGTCCGAGGTGCAGGAGGAAATACTATGGGTATGCGAATCTGCGCATGTTCCCGTGATCTGGGCAACCCAGGTTTTGGAAGGCCTGACCCGGCGCGGTCATGCCTCGCGGGCAGAGATTACGGATGCCGCAATGGCCCAGGCGGCAGAGGCGGTCATGTTAAATAAAGGCTCGCATGTCATCGAGGCGGTGGAAATGCTGGATGATATCCTGCAGCGCATGCAGGGCCATCACCGTAAGAAACATTCCATGCTGCGGAAGCTACAGCTGGCTTCGGCATATCGTGCGGTTCAAAATAACTCAGTCGCGCCAGAAAGCAGGTGAGAAAAGCACCAGTAAGGTGAAAATTTCCAGTCGGCCCATTAACATGGCGAAGCTCAAAATAACCTTGGCAGTGGAATTAAGGCCTGCATAGTTGGCGCTGACATCGCCCAGGCCCGGACCGAGGTTGGTAATACAGGCCGCAGCCGCAGCATAGGCTGTAACCGGTTCCACCCCCACGCCATTGAGCGCCATGGTGATCATCACGAAACTGGCGACATACAAAAAGAAGAAGCCCCAGACTGCATCCATCACAGTGGCAGGGGTTTTCCGTCCGCCTATTTTGACGGGTATAACGGCGTGGGGGTGAATCAGCCGCTGAATTTCACGAATAGCCTGGCGGTATAAAAGCATGATGCGAATGACCTTCATGCCGCCACAGGTGCTACCCGCGCAGCCACCAATAAACGCAATACAGATCAGCATGATGGGAATGAAGCCTGGCCAGATGGAGAAGTCTGTCGTGCTGAAACCCGTGGTTGTCATCACCGAGACCACCTGGAAACTGGCATACCGCGCTGATTCTGCAATCGAACCATAAGTACCGTTCAAATACAGAGCAATGGTTATCAGGATCGAGAAGCCCAACAGCAGTGATGCGTAAACTTTAAGCTCAGGGTCATGAAAATACGGTTGTGCGCTGGCGCGTTTCCACGAGGTGAAATGGATGGCGAAATTGATCCCGGCCACGACCATGAAAAAGGTGGCGATGACTTCCAGGGTTGGATTGTCGAACCAGGCGAAGCCCTGGTCATGGGTCGACATTCCACCGATGGCAACGGTACTGAAAGCATGGCCGACCGCATCAAAAAGTGTCATGCCGCCAAGCCAGTAGGCCAGCACGCACAGTACGGTAATACCGAGATATATCAGCCACAGTGCCTTGGCTGTTTCGGTGATGCGTGGCGTCAGCTTGCTGTCTTTCAGTGGTCCCGGCGTCTCGGCGCGGTAGAGTTGCATACCACCGATGCGCAGCATGGGCAGGATGGCGACAGCCAGCACAACAATACCGAGCCCCCCCAGCCATTGAAGCTGTTGACGATAATATAAAACGCCGCGTGGCAGATCATCAATATTGGTTAATATCGTGGCGCCGGTGGTAGTCAGGCCGGACATGGATTCGAAAACTGCATCCACATAGGAGATGTCCGGTTGCATCAGGAGCAGAAATGGAAGGGCTCCGACCAGGGCCAGTGCCAGCCAGCAGGCAGCAACTATCAAAAAGCCATCCCGCAAGCGCAATTCATCGTGCACATGTCGCACCGGCAGGAAAATGGCCATGCCGATGAGAAACAGTATCACAGCACTGAGCAGGAATAGCCCGGCCGTGCCATCTTGATACCACCAGGAGACGAGTGCCGGGGGCAACATCATCAGGCTGGCACTGGCGATAAGGAAACCCAGCACCCGTTGAACGGTTGCCGTTCTACGGTGTTTCATATGAACGTTGCGCTGACCTGGAAAAGACGCTCTACGGCCTTTATCTGTTTCTTGTCCGGCACGAACAGGAGGACGTGATCCTGCTCTTCTATCACCGTGTCATGATGTGCGATGATGACATCCTCACCCCTGACGATAGCGCTGATGGTTGTACCTTCCGGCAGGTTTAGCTCCTCCACTGCACGGCCGACGACCTTTGAGTTTCGCCGGTCGCCAAGCGCAACGGCCTCAATTGCCTCAGCCGCACCGCGTCTGAGTGAATGCACACGGACCATGCTGCCCCGGCGAATGTGGGTCAGTAACGAGCCGATGGTAATTTGTTGGGGTGAAACTGCAATATCAATATCAATGCTGCCTGATTCCATCAGATCCACGTAGGATACGCGGTTAATGATGGCGATGACTTTCTTTGCACCCATCCGCTTGGCCTGTAAGGCGGACAGGATATTGGCCTCGTCATCATTGGTCAGCACGCAATAAACATCGGTGGTCTCTACCGCTTCTTCCCTGAGCAGGCTTGCATCTGCGCAATCGCCGACCAGCACGATGGTCTTGGACAGCTCTTCCGCAATGAGTTCCGCTCTGACCGGATTTCGTTCAATGATTTTTACATGGTGATCACGCTCCAGACGCCGTGCCAGGTTTTTTCCGATATTGCCTCCTCCGGCGAGAATCACGCGCCGGACAGGGCGGTCCATCGGTCTGAGTTCCTTCATCACTGCGGGGATGTGCCGCTTGGCTGCGAGAAAAAATACCAGGTCACTTTCCTCGATGACGGTATTACCATGCGGGATAATCAGCTGTCCCTTACGGTAAATTGCTGCTACCCGTGCATCCGAATTGGCCGGCAAATGGTGACGCAGGGTATACAGCTTTTGTCCTACCAGTAATCCACCGGCCTCGGCCTCGGTGGCTACCAGTTGAGCCCTGCCGTCAGCGAAATCCATAACCTGTAGGGCGCCGGGGTACTCGATCAGGCGGGCAATATACTGGGTTAGCAATAACTCCGGGCTGATCAGAACATCTACCGGTGAATGCTCACGGTGGAACAACTGGGTTCGAGTGGTGTATTCGGCTGACCGCACACGGGCCACGCGGGTAGGGACGTTGTACAGGGTATAGGCAATCTGGCAGGCGACCATGTTGACTTCATCGGAGCTGGTCAATGCAATGACGAGATCCGCGTCCTCAATTCCAGCCCGCTCCATCACCCTGGGGTGAGAGGCGTACCCCAGTACGCTGCGAATATCCATCTGGTCCTGGAGTTCTTTGAGGCGCTGTTCATCTATATCTACAATGGTGATGTCATTGTCTTCGTGAACCAGCGCGCTGGCGACCGTTGAGCCAACCTGTCCAGCGCCGAGAATGACAATCTTCATGAGTTACCTACTGACTTCGGATCAATTCCCAGTGAGCGGAGTTTGCGGTACAGGTGTGTTCTTTCCATGCCTACCGAGTCCGAGAGCTTGCCGACACTGCCACCAGCCTTCTTTAGCTGGTAAACCAGGTAATCACGTTCGAACTGTTCCCGGGCCTCACGTAGCGGCAGGTCAAACAAGCCCTCATGGCCGGAACCTGCTGGATCCATTCTTGCTGCGGTTTGCTTCAGTGTATCTTCAACCTCCTGAACGGAAACTTCACCCTCTCCGCCGAGGACCAGCAAGCGTTGGATCAGGTTGCGTAACTCACGGACATTGCCCGGCCAGCTATGGTTGCGCATGCGATTCTGGACAGATACTGAAAACTGACGGTAAGGCAGGTTTTCCTGGTTGGGGAACCAGTCGGAAAAATACCTTATCAGCTCCGGTATGTCCTCTGGTCGATCCCGCAGTGCAGGTACTTTTAATGGCAGGACATTCAGGTGGAAATACAGTGGCCCCGGCAATTGTCCATCCTTAACCAACTGTTCGAGGTTGTTGCTTGCGCTGCAAATGATACGGCAACCCAGTGGCCTAAGACCGGTGTCGCCCTGGCGTGTATATCCGTTCGATTCCAGTGTGTTGCTAAGCAGTTCCATCGCCCTGGCCGGCAGTTCGTGTAATTTCGGAATGAACAGGACGCCGCCGGATGCCTTGTCAAGCAGGCCGCTCACCACCTGGCCATTCGAGACCGAGCCGAACAGATAGCTGCTGACGTTTTCACCGCTTGCTTCACTATGGTCAAGCGTGACCAGATTGCCGGTTGAGGATGAAAGCCGATGGATGTACCTGGCCAGAGTTTCCCGGCCACTACCGCTTTCGCCAGTGATCATGACGGGAGATGCGTTGTTGGCAGCCTGCCTGGCGTTGTTGCGCAATAACTGCATGACCGGGCTATTGCCCAGCGGTTCCACGCTCAGAGCCTGGTGACCGCTTGGCTCTGCAGTTTTGGCCTGTGGCCTTGAATCAAGCGCCTTGCGGACAGTGGCCAGTAACTTGGCCAGTGACAATGGCTTTTGGACAAAATCAAAGGCACCCAGGCGGGTCGCTTCCACGGCAGTTTCCAGGGTACCGTGACCAGACATGATCACGACCTGTGACTCGAGATTTCCCGAAGCTGACCATTCCCGCAACAGTGAAATTCCGTCAATGTCCGGCATCCAGATATCCAGCAAAACCAGGTCTGGTTTCTGTTGCGCATAGATCAGGCGTGCGTTTTCACCATCTTTGGCAACCTGCACGGAATAACCCTCATCTTCGAGGATTTCCTGTACGAGTTGACGGATATCGGGTTCGTCATCGACGACCAGAATTTGGGCTTGTGACATAGCTTGTCAACGGGCTGTGGTAAGGAAACAACAGAATACTCTAATGGGCGGGTGAGTCAACCAGTGATGGCTTATAAAAATGGATCCCGGATCAAGTCTGGCATGACGGGAGTCGCCCCGGACTTGATCCGGGGCCCATTTTATTCTTAGAGAGCGGCGGTTTCCTTTGCCACCAGGAAGTCGACTACATCCAGCATGGCATCAAAGTCTCTGACGTCCTTGCTGCTGGTAACCCGGTATTTCCGGTTAACGACCAGACTGGGTGTGCCATTGATGCCGAACAACTGTACATCGCGTTGGCTCTTACGCAATTGGCTGTCTAATGCAAATGAATCGAAATTAGCCAGAAAAGCGGACTTTTCAACGCCAAAGCCAGAGTAGAAATTAGCCAGTTCGTCCTTGCTACGGAATTGCTTACCCTGCTTCCAGATCGCATCCATCATGGCAATATGACTTTCTTCAACAATCCCCATCATTTCTGCTGCGATGTAACCGCGTGCCATGAGTTCCCATGCCCTGCGGCCAAAAACAACCGCAATACGGTTCAGCTTGACGTTATCCGGCTTGGTCTTACTCCAGGCCTGAATATAGGGATCAATGGTATTGCAGTGGGAACAGGCGTAGCTGAAGATCTCAGTGACTTCAACAATGCCGGAACCGGTTTCGGCCGGTATCTGGTCTATCTTGAAATAGTGGATGCCTTCCTGGTATTTGTCCTGCTGTGCTACGGCCAGTTGAGTTCCGAGCAGTAAAAACAGGGCGAGTATCGCTTTTTGAATCATTATTAGATCTCCACAATCTGGTCTTGTTGGCTTACAGACCCCGTCAGGGGCCAGTTGTTCCGTCCGGCCTGTTTATTTTACTCTGCTGCGTGCAAGCCCTGGAGGTAGCTGGCCACGGCTTTGATCTCGGCATCGGTCAGGCGCTTGGCGACGTCGGTCATGATCGTGCTGTTGGCGTCATCATCACCCCAGGTATTACCGGTTCTGAAACCGTTGAGCATTTTCTCGGAATAGACAGAATGCTGCCCTGCGACCGAGGGGTAACCGGAGAGCGGGTTGCCTTCACCGGCAGGACCATGGCAGGACATACACGCCGGTATAGCGGTCTCGGAATTACCCGCCCGATAGAGTTGCTCACCGCTGGCAAGTAGTGCTTCATCAGCGACACCGGCAGTGGTGGTCTGGCTGGCAAAATAAGCGGCCACGTCAGCCATATCCTGTTCCGAGAGAGCAATGACAATACCGGCCATTTCGGGAACCGTACGGCTACCACCTTTAATCAGGCTTAGCTGGCGCTCCAGGTAGCTGGCATGCTGGCCTGCGAGTTTGGGCCACATTGGAACCATGCTGTTTCCGTCTGCACCGTGGCAGGCTGCACAAACGGCTGCCTTGGCTTGTCCGGCATCCGCATCGCCTGCAGCGAAGACAGGTAAAGAGACCAGCAGTGACAGGCCGATAGCGAATTGCAATATGTACTTCATTTCGTACTCTCCAGGAATGTTTGCGTACAATGAGAGAAATAGCCCGTTATTATCCTGTTTTAAGTGCAAGCGTTCCAGCGATATGATGAAAAATATGAGATGTCTGTCATGAAGAAAGTAAATCCATTCCGTATTGCACATTATTTGATCAGTGCCCACCAATTGAAGCAACTTCCCGGGGATCAGGGGATTGAAGTGGCCATTGCCGGCCGCTCCAATGCCGGCAAGTCGAGCGCAATCAATACGTTCACCGATCAAAAGTCACTGGCCCGTACCAGCAAAACGCCGGGTCGCACCCAGCAGATTGTTATCTTTGAATTGGACGAGAACCGGCGTATTGCCGATCTGCCGGGTTATGGTTATGCCAAGGTGCCCGCCAAGCTCAGAGCACACTGGCGGACGGTTATGGAGCGTTATTTCCAGACCCGGGAGTGCTTGCGGGGTGTGGTGCTGGTGATGGACATCCGTCATCCGATGCGTGAATTTGACCAACAGATGCTGGGCTGGTGTGAAGCATCGTCTGTTCCCTGCCATATTTTGCTGACCAAGGCCGACAAGCTCAAACGCGGGCCGGCACAGTCCACCTTGCTCAAGTTGCGACGCGATTTGCCGGAAATTGCCAGTATCCAGATTTTTTCCTCGCTCAAAAAGACCGGGCTGGATGAATTGGTGGATAAACTCAGTGACTGGTATGAGTATGATGATAATCAGGGTTAAAATCACACCCAACGACAGGCTAATATAGGACCATCAGCATGAGCTTTCCTTCCACCCGAATGCGCAGGATGCGCGTTGATGATTTTTCCCGGCGTATGATGCGCGAAACCGTATTGACCACGGATGATTTGATCTGGCCGGTGTTTGTCATTGAAGGCGAAGACCGTGCAGAAAAGGTTGGTTCCATGCCGGGCGTCGAACGCCTGACCATCGACCGCTTGTTATTGAAAGCTGAAGAATGTATGCGTCTGGGCGTGCCCGCCATCGCCCTGTTTCCGGTGACGGCGCCAGAGGCCAAAACCGGGGATGCCTGTGAAGCCTGGAACCCCGAGGGTTTGGCCCAACGGGCAGTGCGTGCCCTGAAGCAGTCTTTTCCGGAGCTGGGAGTGGTGACCGATGTAGCGCTGGATCCCTTCACCAGCCACGGCCAGGATGGCCTGATGAACGAGCAGGGCTATATCGTCAATGATGAGACCGTGGTTGCGTTGGTCAAGCAGGCGGTTTCACATGCGGATGCCGGTGCGGATATCGTTGCGCCGTCCGATATGATGGATGGACGCATTGGTGCCATTCGCGAAGCGCTGGAAGCGGCGGGCCACATCAACACGCGTATCCTGGCTTATTCTGCCAAATACGCATCCGCCTTCTACGGGCCTTTCCGTGATGCGGTCGGTTCAGCCGGTGCATTGGGCGGCGCGAATAAATACACCTACCAGATGGATCCGGCCAATACCGATGAGGCACTTTCGGAAGTGGCGCTGGACCTGGAAGAGGGTGCGGATATGGTCATGGTCAAACCGGGTCTGCCCTATCTGGATGTGGTACGGCGGGTGAAGGAGACTTTCGGGGTCCCGACCTATGTCTACCAGGTATCCGGCGAGTACGCGATGCTGAAGGCCGCATCGATCAATGGCTGGCTGGATGAAAAGGCGGTCGTCATGGAAGCACTGACCAGTATAAAACGTGCCGGGGCCGACGGTATCCTGACCTACTTTGCGCTACAGGCGGCAACATGGATCAGGGAAAAAAACTGATCCGGCTGGCGCTGTTCGGGCAGCCGATCAAATCGTCGCTCTCACCCCGCATCCACAGGATGTTTGCAGATCAGTTTGGTCTGGATATCGAGTATCAACGCATTGAGACTGGCACCGCTGGCTTCCCTGAAGCACTGGAAAGTTTCCAGCTTGCCGGCGGCACCGGTTGTAATGTCACCCTGCCGTTAAAAAGAGACGCGTGGCAACTGTCTGCAGGCTCATCAGTGGAAGTCAGCCAGGCACAGGCGGCCAATACCCTGGTTTTTCAATCATCTTCAGGCTGGTTCGCCCACAATACAGACGGTGTTGGCCTGGTGGCCGATCTGGCCGGCAACCATGGTGTTGATCTTGAAGGCCACCGGATCCTGATCCTGGGAGCGGGTGGGGCCGCCGCGGGAGTTCTGGGTAGTTTATTGGCAGGAAAACCCCGGCAAGTGGTTCTGGTCAACCGTAACCTGGAGCGTGCGCGCATATTGGCAGAGCGCTTCGATTCATTATCCGGCATTGATGTGACAAGCTGGGTGGACCTGCCGGACATGGGCAGCTTTGACCTGGTGATCAATGCGACTTCACTGGGTCACCAGGGCGAGGCTCCGCCGTTGCAGTCAGCGATGTTTAACACCGGGTCAGTGTGCTATGACCTGAATTATTACAAGGCCAGTCGGCCCTTAAAGAGCCTGTGTGAAAGCATGGGACAGAAATACATTGACGGTCTTGGCATGCTGGTTGAACAGGCCGCAAAAAGTTTTTTCATCTGGACCGGCAAAC
>Ga0164315_10004372_pt1 | contig 10958 bp, 9 predicted proteins | sample GuaBasSedimGuay6_FD_113737 | JGI IMG/M metagenome (GOLD analysis project Ga0164315, IMG submission 113737) | Subseafloor sediment microbial communities from Guaymas Basin, Gulf of California, Mexico - Guay6, Core 4569-2, 0-3 cm | ecosystem: Environmental > Aquatic > Marine > Hydrothermal vents >...
GAACACATAGCAATATAACCACCTCCATATGCTTTACGCATAATTAAAGTAATCTTCGGCACAGTGGCTTCTGAATAAGCATAAAGAATCTTGGCGCCGTGGCGTATTACTCCGGCATGCTCCTGATCAATGCCCGGAAGGTAACCCGGCAAATCGACAAGTGTTACCAAAGGAATATTAAAAGAATCGCAATAACGGATAAACCTTGCCGCCTTATCAGAACTGTCAATATCTAGAACTCCTGCTAAAACCATAGGTTGATTGGCGACAAAACCAACTGTTTTACCATCCATCCGTCCAAAACCAATAACAATGTTTGCAGCGAAAAGTTCCATTATCTCGAAGAAATTTGAATCATCGCTAATGGCTTTTATCACATCCTTCACATCATAAGGTTGTTTTGGGTCGGAAGGCATTATATTGTCAATTTTATAATGCCTTGTCTTAGGTGATTTTTTAGGAAATGATTTAGCTTTACCAATATTATTCCATGGAATAAAACTTGCAAGATCCTTTATCTGATCAAAACACTCCATTTCACTCTCAGCGTAAAAATGAGCATTCCCTGTTGTTTCACAATGTACTCTGGCACCACCCAGGTCCTCCATTGAAATTTCCTCGCCCAGAACAGTTTTTATAACTTCAGGTCCGGTAATGAACATTTTGGATATTTTATCAACCACAAATACAAAATCCGTCAATGCAGGTGAGTAAACAGCTCCTCCTGCACAAGGGCCAAGTATTACAGATATCTGGGGAATAACACCAGAAGCTAAAGTATTTCTAAAAAATATCTCTCCATAACCGGCAAGTGAGTTAACACCTTCTTGAATCCTTGCACCACCTGAATCATTAATTCCAATAATAGGAACTTTCAGTTTTAAAGCATGATCCATTATTTTTGTGATCTTTTTCGCATGCATCCATCCCAACGAACCACCAGCAACAGTGAAGTCCTGTGCATAAATACACACTGGCTGACCACTTAAAAGTCCTGTACCGGTAACAACACCGTCACCCGGAAGATACTTTTTATTCATGTCGAAATCTTTACCTGCATGTTCTACAAATAAATCGTATTCATGAAATGATTTTGGATCCAGAAGTGCTATTATTCGTTCTCTGGCAGTTAATTTGCCAATTGCTTTTTGCTTTTCAATTGCTTTGTCGCCGCCTCCTTTTAAGGCGTCACGCATGCGCTTTCTTAAATCTGACGATTTCTGTTTTAAGCCCATTATTTTATGGTTTTAGTTTACACAAAAAAAGGGATAAGTATGGTATAGATTAAATATACCACTCTTGTAAAACTTATCCCAGACCGCAAAAATATATCAAATTACCCAAAAGTCAACATTTTTGTATCTTTAAAAACATATATTATTATAAATAATATTATAATTACTATTACAACTATCTGATTATGAACATAGAAGATATTAGGGATTACTGTATTGGGAAGAAAAGTACGACTGAGAGTTTCCCTTTCGATGAAACTACCCTTGTTTTTAAAGTAAAGAATAAAATGTTTGCACTAACCGATACTAAAGGTCCACTAAGTATAAACCTAAAATGCGATCCTGAAACAGCAATTGAACTGAGAGAAAAATATGATGCTGTTTTGCCAGGCTATCATATGAACAAAAAACTTTGGAATACCGTAATGATTGATGGAAGAATTGATGATTATCTAATTATGGAGTGGATTGATGATTCATACAAACTTATGGTTGAAAATCTTCCAAAAAAAGAAAGGGAGGGATTGATATAGCGTTTTCAAGTTATCTGCTTATCGAGTTGTCATATAATTCAAAATGATTCGAAACAGATTATACATTAAGCCCATAAACAAAACTATTTTTTTCACTCCTTCTTCTGTTTCAAATCATTAAATTTGCAGCATAAAAATTTAGTCAAAATGGATTCAGTATCTTTTCAAAAAGCAATATTAGCAGGTATCCCTGACCAGTTACCACAACCTAAACCAATTGATAATAACATGAGTCATGCTCCTAAACGCAAGGATATTTTAAGCAAGGAGGAGAAAAAACTGGCCATAAAAAATGCATTGCGATATTTCCCTGCAAAGCATCACAAAGTATTGGTAGCAGAATTTGCAGAAGAATTACAGGAATATGGCAGAATTTATATGTATAGGTTTATCCCGGATTATCAAATCTATGCCAGACCAATTGAAGAATATCCTGCTAAATCGAAACAAGCAGCAGCAATAATGCTAATGATTCAGAACAACCTTGATTTTGCCATAGCCCAGCACCCACACGAACTTATTACTTATGGTGGAAATGGGGCTGTTTTTCAAAACTGGGCGCAATATTTACTAACAATGCAATATCTGGCCACAATGACTAACGAACAAACATTGGTTATGTATTCAGGTCATCCGATGGGATTATTTCCATCACATAAAGATGCTCCAAGAGTAGTTGTTACAAACGGCATGGTAATACCTAATTACTCCTCCCAGGATGATTGGGAAAAATTCAATGCACTTGGTGTTTCACAATATGGCCAAATGACTGCAGGTTCATATATGTATATAGGCCCTCAGGGAATTGTTCATGGAACAACTATTACAGTTATGAACGCAGCTAGAAAAGTGGCAAAAAACGGTGAAGATCCATTTGCTGGAAAAATATTCCTGACTTCCGGTTTAGGTGGTATGTCGGGGGCACAACCAAAAGCAGGAAACATTGCAAAGGTAATTTCTATTGTTGCGGAGGTTAACCCTGCAGCAACCTACAAACGTCATGAGCAAGGCTGGGTTGATGAAGTAGTTACAGATCTAGACCAACTTGTAAAACGCGTTAAAAAAGCGAAAGAAAACAAAGAAGTTGTTTCCATAGCCTATGACGGAAATATTGTTGACATTTGGGAAAAGTTTGATGAAGAAAATATTTTTATCGACCTTGGCTCTGACCAAACATCATTGCATAATCCCTGGGCTGGCGGTTACTATCCTGTAGGATATTCCTATGAGGAGTCTAACAAAATGATGGCTGAGCAACCAGATCTTTTTAAAGAAAAAGTTAAAGAAACACTTTGTAAGCATGCAGCAGCGATTAACAAGCATACGGCAAAAGGAACATATTTCTTTGATTATGGAAATGCCTTTTTGCTGGAAGCATCCAGAGCAGGGGCTGATGTGATGGCAGATGACGGAATCACTTTCCGCTATCCATCTTATGTTCAGGATATTATGGGACCCATGTTTTTTGATTATGGATTTGGCCCATTTCGCTGGGTTTGTACGTCAGGAAAAGATAAGGATCTGGAAATTACTGATAATTTGGCTGCTGAAATTATGACTGAAATTATGAAGAATTCTCCATCTGATATCCAAAGTCAGATGGCTGATAACATCCAGTGGATTAAAGGAGCAAAGGAAAACAAACTGGTTGTTGGATCCAAGGCAAGGATTTTATACGCGGATGCAGAGGGTAGAATTAAAATTGCTACCGAATTCAATAAGGCTGTTGCCGATGGAAGATTATCGGCTCCGGTAGTTCTGGGTCGCGACCACCATGATGTGTCGGGTACTGACTCTCCATTTAGGGAAACTTCAAATATTTACGATGGTAGTAGTTTTACTGCCGACATGGCAATACAAAATGTAATAGGTGATTCTTTCCGTGGTGCTACATGGGTTTCAATCCATAATGGTGGTGGTGTAGGCTGGGGAGAAGTTATCAATGGTGGATTTGGAATGCTTTTAGATGGTACAGCAGATTCGGAACGCAGATTAAAATCGATGTTGTATTGGGATGTTAACAATGGTATTTCGCGAAGGAATTGGGCTAGAAATAAAGGTGCAATTTCAGCAATTAAACGGGCTATGGAAGAAAATCCAGACCTTAAGGTTACTTTGCCAAATATTGCTGATGATGGCTTGGTGGAGGATGCTTTGGACTCATAAATTCAAGTGTTTACTTTTGGGTAATTGCAGTTTTGGACTCAAATCACGAGGCTGACACACCCCTCAATCCCATTTCTAGAGGGGAATTGTGTGTGTGGATAACAAAAAAGGCTGCAAATTTAAAATTGAAATTACAGCCTTTATATTATTAAGTTTTAGTGAAACTAAATTCCAAAAACAGCCTTTACCTTCTCAACATAGTCAAGGGCTTCCCATGTAAACAGTTCTACTTCAATTTCTTTATCACCTTCATATTGTGATTTAAAATACTTTGTAACTTTTCTGTACTCACGACCCATATGTCCATAGGCTGCAGATTCCAGATAAATCGGATTTCTTAATTTAAGTCTTTCCTCAATAGCAGCAGGGCGCATATCAAATAATTTATCAACCTTCTCTGCAATCTCTGTGTCAGTCAAGTTATTTTTGGCAGTACCATAAGTATTTATAAAAATATTCATTGGTTTTGCAACGCCAATAGCATAGGATACCTGAACCAAAATCTCATCAGCAACACCTGCCGCAACAAGATTTTTAGCAATATGACGGCTGGCATAAGCTGCACTTCTATCAACTTTTGAAGGATCTTTTCCTGAAAAAGCACCACCACCGTGTGCACCTTTTCCACCATATGTGTCAACAATAATTTTCCTTCCGGTAAGGCCAGTGTCACCATGAGGGCCACCGATTACAAACTTACCGGTTGGGTTTACATGATATATAATACTATCATCAAACAAAGCCTGAATACTTTCCGGAAGTTGTTTAAGTACTCTTGGAACAAGAATCTCAATAACATCTTTCTTGATTTTTGCCAGCATAGCATCATCCTCATCAAAATCATCATGCTGTGTTGAAACGACAATAGTATCAATTCTAACAGGCTGATTATTATCATCGTATTCAATGGTAACCTGAGATTTAGAATCCGGACGAAGATATGTCATCTGCTTTTCTTCCCTGCGGATTTCAGCCATTTCAAACATAAGTAAGTGAGAAAGCTCAAGTGACAAAGGCATATAGTTAGCAGTTTCCCTGGAAGCATATCCAAACATCATCCCCTGGTCGCCAGCCCCCTGGTCAAATATATCTTCTCTTTCAACTCCCTGACGGATATCGCCAGATTGTTCGTGAATTGCCGACAGTACTCCACAAGAATTTCCATCAAACATATATTCACTTTTGGTATAACCAATTTTATTAATCACGTTGCGTGCAACACCCTGTACATCAACATATGCCTTTGAATAAACCTCTCCAGCTACAATAACCTGACCCGTAGTAACCATAGTCTCAACAGCAACTTTTGAGTTTTTATCGTAGGCAAGAAAATAATCCAGTATCGCATCGGAAATCTGATCGGAAACCTTATCGGGATGTCCCTCAGACACCGATTCAGATGTAAATAAATATGACATCTTTTTATATTTTTAATTAAAAACTTGTGGAAAAATTTTTGATTGGCAGGCTAAATCTTGGTTTAGCATTTTTTATTGTGGTTGCAATCAATCAAATCTTTCCACTAAATATCTCCCATAAAAGGAAACGCAAATTTATACATTTTTTTAATTATTTGGATTTTTAGTAATTATTTTATGCAGATAAACAATGAATAATTTAAACCCTTAGGAATTTGATACAAATAATCTGATAATTAATACCCATTCCACCTTACAATATCATCAAACTGCTTACGGATTTTTTTCCGATGCAGATAATCATCGGGAGTATAACCCACTGTAATCAATAATGGAATATTCTTTGCCTCTGGAATATTTAAATACTCTTTCACCTTCTTTTCGTTAAACCACCCAAGCATACAAGTCCCAAGCCCCTCTTCAGCAGCCTGCAAACAAAAATGTTCTGCTGCAATTCCAATATCAATTAATGGATATTCTTTGTTTTTTATTCTGCCTCCAATCTCAGTTATTTTTTTAGGTTTTTCCTGAACAATAGCAATTATAACAGGTGCTTGAGGAACAAATTTGTTAAAGGCCTTTAAAGGACCAAAAGTAGCACGACCAATATTATTTTTCAGTTCCAAATCATCAACCACGACAAAAGTCCATGGCTGTGAGTTACTTGCCGAAGGTGCTAACCGTGCTGCCTCAAGGCATTTCTTAAGTTTATCTTTCTCAATCTCTTTATTTGTATATTTTCTGTCGCTCTGGCGTTGTTTTATCAGATCTAAAAACTTCATTATTTATATTTTAAGTGCTTGAATTAAAATGATTATTCAAATTACTATGTGTGCAACAATTACTCCCTTTTTAAATAAAAAAACTGCTCCTTATTCCCTCTTATATTTGCAATGGTTACCAGCAGCAAACTATCATTTTGTATTTTATATTTTATTATTGAAGGAAATTCGTTTTCGGAATTCTGAAATGTCCATTTTCTTTTAGAAGCATCAGTAAGTAAAAAATCAACTCGTCGTTTTCGGTTTTCTAATCCAACTAAATAAAAAACAGAGTCTCCTTTTTTTATAATCTTTAACGACTCAAAAAAAGAGGTATCCTTGCCATTCATACTATAGCCCAAACCTTTAAAAAGGCTGTCGTTTATCAACCTCCATGATTCGTTGAACTTAACACCTTTATAGGATTTCCAATTTCCTTCTAAAGTTTTTAAATCCTCCATTACATCTTGTGAATTAGGATTATAGCATGAAATAAAAATAAATGGTAAAATACCTAGCAGTAAATAGTATTTCAATACAGAAAACTTAATATTATGAATCATGATTGGTAAAACTTAGTAATTTCATAAACTGCAGTAGTGCTTAACTCATTTTTCTAATAACAACACAGCCAATCAAATAACTATTGTGATGAACTGTCTAAATAAATTACAACCTTTTCCTAATTGCTTCTGTTTCTTTTTCAAAACCCGGCTTACCTAATAGAGCAAACATATTCTTTTTATAGGCTTCAACTCCAGGCTGGTCAAATGGATTAACATCCAAAATATAACCACTAACAGCACAAGCCAACTCATAAAAATAAACCAATTCTCCAAGGTTGTATTCATTTATCTTTGGTATACTGATTTTCAAGTTTGGCACTCCCCCATCTATATGTGCCAATGTTGTACCCGTTTGAGCATGATGATTGACCTCATGAATTGGCATTCCTGCAATATAGTTCAGGCTATCAAGGTTAGCACTATCATTTGGAACAAGGAGTTCAGAATTTGGTTTTTCTACCGAGAGTACTGTTTCAAAAATATTCCTTAATCCTTCCTGAATGTACTGACCCATGGAGTGAAGATCCGTTGTAAAGCCAACACCAGCAGGAAATATACCTTTGTTTTCTTTCCCCTCGCTTTCACCATAAAGTTGTTTCCACCATTCAGTAATATAATATAATCGGGGTTCGTAATTGACCATGATTTCAGTAGTCTTGCCTGAATTATACAAAGCATTACGAACAGCAGCATAAGTAGCCACCGGATTTTCATCTATGTTAGTTGATTGAGCCAGATGACTTTTCATGTTTTTTGCACCTTCAATAAACTTTCTAATGCTAAATCCAGCAACAGCAATTGGCAATAATCCTACCGGCGTTAAAACTGAGTAACGTCCTCCAACATCATCAGGCACCACAAAAGTTTTATAGCCTTCCTGATTTGCAAGTTCCTTTAGTGCTCCCCTCTCAACATCAGTAATTGCAACTATCCTTTTTCTTGCCTCAACCTTACCATATTTATTTTCAATATGTATTTTTAGTAGTCTGAAAGCAACCGCTGGCTCAGTTGTAGTGCCTGATTTAGAGATAACTATTATTGAATAATCTTTATCATTTAAAACATCCAGCAAATCTGTCAAATAGTCCTCGCTGATATTTTGACCGGCATAAACAACCATCGGATTCTTACCTCCTTTTATATGATGAAAATGATGATTAAGAGCATCAATAATTGCTCTGGCACCTAGGTAAGAGCCACCAATCCCAACAACAACTGTAACTTCAGATTTCTCACGCAAACTTTCTGCTACAACTTCAATATCTGTAATCAAATCTTCTGAAGTTCCATCTGGCAAATCCATCCAGCCAAGAAAATCATTACCTTTTCCTGTTTTATTATTTAAGTTTGTGAAGTGCTTATCTATTTCTTTCTGATACTTTTTTATCTCTTCTTTCGTAACAAAACTCAAGGCATTTCCATATTCAAATTCCAGATTCACCATAATATTAGTTTTTTTCAAATTTCTCATTAACACAGCAAAGATAATATTTGTTATTTTTACAGAACATGTATCTTGATAAGATTAGACTTTTTTTTAAAACTATACGAGATGAAAAACATTTTAACACTTTTAACAATTCTTTTTCATTTACTAAACACTAGTATGGGTCAACAGTTTGACTGGGCAACAATGGCCGGTGGTGAAGGTTCGGATCAGGCGTATGCAATTACTACAGATAATGACGGCAATTCTTATGTAACCGGCTGGTTTTCAGAAAGTGCTCATTTTGGTGATATTATATTAAGCAGTGAAGGAGGTAAAGATGTTTTCCTGGCAAAGTATAATATTAATGGAGAAGTGCTTTGGGCAAAAAAAGCCTGGGGTGCTGGGAGTAATACAGCTGCTGGCATTACTCTTGACTGGGATGGCTTCCCCATAATTACAGGCTGGTTTGCAGAATCAATACATTTTGAAGATATAATTCTTGAGAGTCAGGGCAGTTTTGATATGTTTGTGGCTCGCTATAATAGCGAAGGAGATGTAATTTGGGCTAAAAGTGCCGGGGGTGAAGGCGATGATTATGGCAATAGGTTAACAACAAATTTAGAACATGATGTTCTTGTTGCTGGTAGTTTCAGGTATACTGCCACTTTTGGTGAAGGAACTAACATTAGTAGCGAGGGTGACAGAGATATTTTCATAGCAAATTATGCAAATACTGGTGATTTCCAATGGGTAAAGAAAGCAGGTGGTGGTGGTGAAGACCGTGCCTATGATATAATTAGCAATGATGATGGAGCGACTTACTTTACCGGTATTTTTAATGGAAAGGCTTTTTTTTGTGACCATGATATTATGAGTGGTTCTTTTTTGAGCACTTATATTGCCAAAATGGATGCTGCAGGAACTTTTTTATGGGTAAGGAAAGGCAGTGGTGGTGCTAATGATTTTGCCCGTGGTTTTGGCATTGACCTCGACAATGAAGGCTATGTTTATGGAAATGGAACATTTTCAGGAAAACTTACTTTCGGTGAACAAACTGTTGAGGCAACAGGTGGTCAGTATGACTTTGATGCTTACCTGGTAAAATACAAGCATGATGGTGAGTTGATGTGGCTTAAAAATGCAGGTGGCTACGGAATGGATCAGGGACTTGATTTATTTACTGATGACAATGGAAATTCATTTGTAACAGGTTTTTTTAGTGACCGGGCCGAGTTTGACGAATTAGTTTTGGAGAGCCAGGGAAAATCAGATGTGTTTGTTGCTCAATATAATTGGGCCGGTGAGGTACAGTGGGTAAAACAAGCCGGTGGTAATTACCTTGATTATTCTTATGGTATTTCACAGGGAAACCCTGAAAACCTATCGCTGTTTATTTGTGGAAATTTTCAGGAAGAAGCTTCATTTGATGGTCATGAAATCAACGGATGGGGAATGCAGGATATATTCGTTACTAAATTAAACTATAGTGGAGATTTTATTGGTGAACAAGGGAAAGAAACACTAAAAGTTTATCCCAATCCCACAAGTGGTAGTTTCGACTTTAATGTGGGAGAGCAAATTCAATCATTTGCAGTTGAAATATTTTCGGTTGATGGCAAAATGTTGAGAAGACTGGAGTTCAATGGTGTTCAAGGTAATATCAAAATTGAAACAAAACTACCCAGCGGTGTTTATAATCTAAGCATTCCGAAACTCAACTTAAGTAGTAAACTGATCGTTAAACAATAATTTTTATTCAAATGAAAAAAGAAGCAATAAAACTGTTACGACAGCAATTACATAAACTCGAAGAGAGGGATTTTGACCTTGAATCATGGAAAAAATACACTCTTATTATGTTGTCAAGAATTTTTGGTGACAACAACCAAAAAAACAAACAAATTGAAAAACTTGAGTATGAGTTTAATTCATGGTCATTAAGGGATGCATCTGGAAATGAATCATATAAGGATGGTACAAAAAAACTTGCCGCTGAAATTATTCAGGCGTCCATTGATGAAATAAATACATTTGGAATTCAAGAATCTCACAACAGTATCGAAAATACTGATCTGGAAACTATTCTGAATATAATTCTCGACGAGTTAAAGGGCTCCCAGGTGAAGCAGTTAAAAAATATTCTTAAGTCGGCAGAAAATATTGAAGAGAAAAAAAGATTAGTTTTTGAAATTATTGGGGGAATGGGTGAAAATACTGCTTATGAAGTTATTAGTAAAATAATTACTCATAAATCATCAGCAAAGTTTATCTAATTTTAGTCAAATCTTAAAATTTATTAAGAAAGATTCTAAATAGTTTTTTTAGTTATATTTGCATTTTATTAAACAACAAATTATTAAATAATGAAAATAAATAGATATGTTGACATTTCTACAGTAGAAAGGGAAGCAAAAAAAGACTACATCGACCGTCATTCACCATTTATCCATTGTGAATCATCAGCAAAAGTTGGAGAAAAATTTGCAGTTACAGTCAAAATGGGAGAAGAGTATGCACATCCGGATGATTTTGATCATTATATTGCATGGGTACAACTTTGGAATGGTGAAAATATGCTAGCACAAGCAACTTTTACTCCTGGTGCTCTTGGAAATCAGCCTGGACACTCTGAAACAGTTTTTAATATTGTTCCTCAGAAAAATCAAAAACTAACTGCAATGTCCTTTTGTACAAAGCATGGTTTATGGCAAAGTGATGAAGTAGTGGTTGAAGTTTCGTAAACCTATTACTAAAAAATATTTAAAGGGAGCCTATTAGGTTCCCTTTTTTTATTTAACCCTGCGAGGGTTTTAAACCATCGTAGGGTTAAACTATCATGCTTTTTATTAA
>Ga0164315_10004373_pt1 | contig 10958 bp, 7 predicted proteins | sample GuaBasSedimGuay6_FD_113737 | JGI IMG/M metagenome (GOLD analysis project Ga0164315, IMG submission 113737) | Subseafloor sediment microbial communities from Guaymas Basin, Gulf of California, Mexico - Guay6, Core 4569-2, 0-3 cm | ecosystem: Environmental > Aquatic > Marine > Hydrothermal vents >...
CAGATCGCTTCACTGAACCTTCCAATCCTTTTTCATTCGGGTATCCTCTGGGATGGAAAGGTTTCTTCAGAATTCAACCGGCCTGCCGGCTTTGAGGTACTGCTTGATGTACCGAATTTGAGGTTTTCAATGGCTCATATGGGGTGGCCCTGGATTGATGAATATATTGCTGTGTACGGAAAGTTCCTGAACAGCCGGAGTACTTATTCTGAAGAGGCACCTGAAATGTTTATTGATACAACACCCGGTACTCCGGAAATATACCGGGATGAAGCTTTAACCAAGCTATACGGTACCGGTTACGATGTTGCTGACAATGTTATTTTCGGGTCGGACAGCAGCACAGACAACTACAACGGTGAGTGGGTGAATAACTGGATTAAACTGGACAACTCCATTCATCGCAGGAATAAAGTCAGTGAAGAAACCATCGAAAAGATTTACCATGACAATCTTCTTCGATTTATATCTGGTGAAAAGAAACAGCACAAAGCGTTGAAAGTCGGTGAAAGCTGAAGTGGGAGATCGTCAGTCCGTAGTTGCTGCCCTAATTATTCTTCAGACCGCTCCATTCTCAAGGCCGCATCATAGAGAGCATTGAACTTTTGACGGTTCTTTTTCATGGTGTGGGTATGATTGGGATTAAATCTTCGATTTTTTTGGATGACCTCTTCCACGGCATTTTCAAAACTGTTATACAACCCGTCATCAACGGCCCCGATAATGGCCGCACCCAGACATGTTGCTTCGCTTTCTTTCGGGACTTCTATCGGAGTATTTGTAACATCCGCAAGAACACGGCAAAGGTAATCACTCTTGGCCCCGCCGCCGGTAGCAATTATACGATCGATGTTTAAACTATTTGCAGTGATACCCTGAATGTTTTTAGTCAGAAGATGACCCATGCCTTCCATTACTGATCTGGCAAGATCAATAGCATCATGCCTGCCCTGTAATCCATAAAACATTCCTGATGCATCAGGATCAAAATCAGGGGCATTTGATCCTTTTATGTAGGGGAGAAAGATAATCTCATTCGGGTAATCTCTCCGGGAAGCCAGGGTGTCAATTTCTTGAAATGAATACTGACTCATGAAGTTGTTCTTAAACCACTCCAGGCAGAACCCTCCGCTTTCAGCAACCGGAAGGTACACGTAAGTATCCTTTATGAAACCATAGTGTACTGCCAGTTTTCTGCTATCAGTTAAGGGCTGTCTGGCAATAGTTGCCAGGGCCATAACGGTACCTATTGATAAGGTGACGATACCCTCTCGAACATTCCCGGTTCCGATCATGCCGGCGAAGTGGTCCAGGGTACCGATATTCACTCGAACATCTTTTGGTAGCCCCGTCTTCATTGCTGTGTCCCTAGTTATCCGGCCAAGAGAGGTACAAGGTTCAACAAGATTCGGCAGTTGCCCGGGGTCTATACCGCAAGCTTCCAGCATCTCTCCCCAGTATTCTTTCTTTCTTATATCAAAGTAGGAAGAGAAGGTGGCTATTGAACAATCCGCTGCCAGCTCTCCGGTGAGACGATATGCGATATAGTCCTTGAGGAGAACATAGTGAGCGGCTTTCGAAAACAGGTCGGGATTATTTTTTTTCAGCCAGAGAATCTTTGTTGCCGACCATGTCGGCAGTATCGCCAATTGGCCGGTTCTTTTGTAATATTCATCCGAATCAATAATGTTATTCAGGTGTTCACATTCATCAACTGAACGTTCATCCATCCATGAAACGGCATTTATTAAGGGATTCATTTTTTCATTCAGTACAACCAGGGATTCGGCTTGTCCTGTCAGAACAATCTGATCCGGTGAAAACTTTTCGCTGGTATCCCTGCCTGTAATTTCTTTCAGTAATTCATATATTACATCAACATAACTATCCGCATTGAACTCAACCCGGTCTTTATCCCTGATATACTCAACCGGCCTGCTGGCCCATTGCTGTGGTATCAGAGCATCGTTGAATGATGCTGCCTTGATGTTTGTGGATCCAAGGTCAATTACTAAATATCCCATAACAGCATATCCACTTTAAATAACTTCGACGTCCAGAATACTGCACAAGTCGCGAATCGCCTCACTGCAGTCCCCATGACTGATAATCACATGCTGACTGGAAACATTTTGAGCAAAATCTTCAACACTGCAGCTTGTGGGAAATACTTCCAGACTCGGCAATTGGGGAACCGGTTCCTCCCATCCGAACTCTTCCCATCCCGGCGGCTCTTTGGCCTCTGCCGTATAAAGGTGCATAAGATACTTACCTTTTCTATAGATAAGCCGGGCGCATGTAACAACACCCGTTTTTACTTTTGATACATTCAGAAGTGATGCTGAGAGGAGACCGAAAGATGTTGCCTGAACTTTTATTTCACCATCGGTTATCTCTTCGGGAATATAATCAGGTACACCGATCAGCATACTGTTCTTGAAGAACTCGTAGTATTCCATATATGCGGCGGTTTTCCCTGTTATAAATCTGAGGATAAGCTGGGTGACACTGCCCATAACATCGTTTTCCGGGATGGTTTCCACTCCGTACATGGAGTCAAGCAGCATGAAGACCATTGCCGGGGGAAATCCTAAAAGCTTTTTCATACCGTCAACATCAATCAGAGTTACTGCGTCGAACCCTCTCTCTTTGATCTTCTTCCCTATCCCGAGTGCATATTCAACACCTGATTTAATGACATCCTCTTCGCAGCTCCCTTCAAAATGCCATTTTTCTTTGACATGTTTGATTACGCTCTCGATTTCTCCGGGTTCAAGAATCTCAATATTCTGAATCATCTCAAGCATTTCGAAGGTTTCAACTTCAATACCAATTTGAGAGCGAATCGAACTTCCTTCAAACTGAGTTCCATAAAGGAGCATATCCCGGTAACCCATGGTACCGACCCGGGCCTTTCGGAGGCGCTTAACAGCAACAGCGGCATCAATATATGATTGGATTTTATCCAGGGGTTCTTTTTCATTCAGCACACTGTAGACGTACTTGAATTTGTATCCCATATCCTCAAAGGCAGGACGGATTGCTGTAGTTCCCGCCTGAGGGGCCGTTGTTACGATGCGGCCGCTTTTGGGATCAATCTCCCCCCGTCCTCCCCAAAGTATCATCGGCAGATTTCGGAATACATCGGTAACCCTGATTACCGCATGTGTGGGAATCCAGCCGGCCACGAAGACAATCAAACAGTCCATATCCTGAGGCTTCAGAATCTCTATTGCAGCTTCCGCTGTTTTATACTTCGGGTCGTCCAATACGATTCCCGCATCAATTGCTCCCGGGTTGAGTTTCCGGATCTGTGTAATTGCGGCTTTATGCATTGTCTTCAGCTTATCGAACGGTGTATTTATTTCACCAAAACAAACAAATCCCACTTGTCTTTTCTGCATGGTATTCCTCCGTCAGCTAATAGCATACAGCACCGGAATATGAGTAATCAATATTGGGGAATAATGAGTTTTTTCGACTGATCATTACTACACTCATGCGATAAATGACATTATTAAAGAAGGGGAGGAATGATGGAAGAACTCTTCAACGGTGTGAAAGAATTCAACACAGCAGATTATAAGGAACATGAGTCCCTGTTTCGGGATTTAAGCCGTAAGCAGAATCCTCATACCCTGTTCATCGGCTGCGCTGATTCCAGAGTAGTCCCGAACCTGATTACAAAAACCATGCCCGGCGATCTGTTTGTGGTCCGGAATGTAGCCAATCTGGTCCCATATTACAGACAGACCGGTGAATACCTGTCCACCACCTCGGCAATCGAATACGCCCTGAATATCCTGAAAGTGGAGAATATCATTGTCTGCAGGCATTCCCATTGTGGAGGTTGTCAGGCTCTCTGGATGGACGAAAAGGAGTTTGAATCCATCCCCCATACCCGGCATTGGCTCGAACTCTCCTCTAAAGTGAAAAATACGGTCCTCAGCCGCCTGGGCAGCGATGATGATGAAATCAAGCGGGAATGGATGACCGAACAGCTCAATGTGGTGCAGCAGATGAATCATCTTGTAACCTATCCCGGGGTTAAAGAGCGTTATCGCCGGGGGGAGCTGAACATCTACGGCTGGTATTACATTATCGGAACCGGTGAGGTGTTCAACTACTCCCGGAAATATCAGGCCTTCGAGAAGATTACCTGAAGTTTATAAAAACAGAGGATTCATATGCCTCTCATTGCTCAAAGGTAGATGGGTAAATATTCAAGCGTTGTCGGTCGAAAATCTCTGTTTGCAGCAAAGTGAAAGTTCCGGAAATGAAAAGGCCATAGATTGCACCAGTATGGGAGCCAACACAGGGAAACCAGATTTCTGCGCAGTGATATTTTTTACTTATTTACTTTTATTTTTTGCGGTTGACCAGACCTGCCGGAGGGAATAACATTTTTTAAGTGTTATCAGGAATAGGGGATTACTATTATGTCAAATGAAAAGTACAACGATCGTAAAATTCTGGTGGGTGAAGGAACCAGCATGTTTGAGATTCGCTCCAGGTCGGCTGATGAAAAGTTGAAACGGACACCGAACTGTCTGAAGAAACTGGAGCGGATGAACAAAACCCTCCGTCATGAAGAAGCGGACAGGATACCGGTGAGTGATTTCTTCTGGGGACAGTTTATTGACCAGTGGAGAAAGGAACTCAATCTCCCGGAAGATACGGATATTTACTCCTATTACGACCTTGACTGGATAACCACAGTACCGAATATGGATCCCCATATCAAAAACTTTGAGTTTATCAAGAACACACCCGAGGAAGTGATTGTCCGTACCGGTTATGAGGCAGAGATCCTCAAAAACCTGTCAATAACAATGCCAGCTTTCAAGAAATTTCATACGGACACAGTTGAGAAAATGGAGGCGTTCGAGTTTGACGATCCCTGGGATAACCGACGGTATTTCAGTGCTGGTGATAATCAGATCGCCGGTGTAGGTGACGGTTTCGCCCTGAACTCTCCGGCATGGATTGATACGGTGAAATCCCTTTACAACGATTTTCCGGTGTACGGCAGTATCTGTGAATCTCAGGAACAGGGATGGCGGATTATTGGTTCAGAAAACATGTATCTCTGGATGGGCCTTTATCCTGAAAAGCTGGGGAAGTTCATTAAAAGAGTGGGAGATTTCGTTATTGAGATGACCAAGGCTCAGATTAAAGCAGCTGATGGGCTTCTCTCAGGGATGGTAATCTGGGGTGATGTCGCCTATGTGAATGGAATGCTCTTCTCTCCGGATTACTGGAGAGAGTACTTCAAGCCGGTTGTCAAAGAGATTACCCGTGTCTGTCATGAAAACGATATCCCGGTAATCTATCATGGCTGTGGAGATGCGAGGTCAATATACAAAGACTATATGGAAATCGGTATTGATGCCTACAACCCCCTTGAGGCAAAGGCCGGGCTGGATGTTGTCGATTTGCGTAAAGAGTACGGACATGGCATGGGATTCTGCGGCAATATGGATGTGATGGCCTGGGCCGATCTTCCTCTGGATGAGTTGAAAGCCTATGTCCTTCGAAAGCTCAATGCAGGGAAGGGCGGAGGATTCATTTTTCAGTCTGATCATTCTGTGCCCCATTCGGTATCAGGGGAAAGATACGACTATGTCGTGAAACTGGTGAGAGAGAACGGAAACTACCCACTGGATCTGGGGGAGTATGATATTCCAGAATTAAGCTGAGTCCCAAAACGAAACGAGAGAAATACAGGGGGTTCGTATCAGCAGCGTACCGTAGGCAGAGCCGAGAAACGTTGCGACAAAAGCGAACTTGCGGGCAGTGAACTTGTTCATTGCGTCGGGAGCTGGTCTCAAGCTACGCAATGGAACATTTCTGCAAATGTGTTTCAGATCCGTATTATTCTTAGTTCATCAATGCAAAAGTCTCAGCAGCTTCTTCGGGTTCCATCCCGTCATTGATAACCGCGTTTAATGCTTTGATAAGCATTGGAGGGTTATCGGCCATAAAGATATTACGCCCGAAAATAATTCCCCGGGAGCCTTGAGTTACCGAATCATATGCTTTTTTGAGAACCTCAAGATCCGTATTCAGTTTTTCAGCTCCAATTGTGAATACCGGAACGGGGGTATTTTCAACAACTTCATGGAATCTATCACCGGTATAAAATGTTTTTACAAGATCAGCACCCATCTCAGCCATTATTCTGGATACACGCTTAACCTTGTTATGTACCTCTTCCTTTGTTTTCTCATTATGCTCAACAACATAGGCCTCACCAATTAGAGGTATTCCCAACCGTTCTTTCTGCCGTACAACTTCCGAGAATATTTTTACATTTTCCGTTTCTCTTCTCCGGTCATTGTCTTCTTCCAAGAATAAAGAACATATAACGGCTTCCGCTCCGGCTTCAACAGCTTCATCAACGGTAGTTGCGATAGTGGTAAAACCCTCTCGATACTCCAGGGGATAGTAAAAGGATGAACTCCAATTTATCCGGATCACCGGAGTGGGTGCATTAACACCGGATAATTGCTCCCAATTCCTTTTCAGCATAAAACGGGGCAGTAGAAGGGCATCCGTATCCAGACAATTCTGAATAGCAGGGGCCGCCCTTTCAATTCCCGGCTGAACACCATATTCCACGACATGGTCCAGAGCGGAAATTACAAGATTCTTCTTCCCACGGAATAATTTTTTAACTCTTAATTGGATTCCTGACATAATACACTCCTGATTGTGAAATTCTGATTCTTCAAAGAACCTTATTTGATAATTGACCTTATTGAATTGATTATCTTCTTGGAATTGTTGTAAAAGATATCTTCAATATCACTTTTCCCGAGTCCGCATTTAGCAGCGGCTTTTTTAAAGGCCCGCAGTTCTTCATACATAAAAAAAGTTAACTCATCTGCCTCGGGGGGTAGTACTTCCTTCATATTTGGATCGTAGGATACATCGCCATACATACCTTTCGGTACAACATTGATATATTTCCCTTCTATACAGATTCTCTTCATTCGCATTCTTAATATCGGCAGGTCACTTCCGAACAGGATTCTTCCGGGACCGACAGCATTAATGAGTTTTTCAAATACGAACGCGTTTGTATTGGCGGAAAAGTCGAAATTCATTCGCTTGGTTCCGGAAAGGACTTTGAAAGCATCCCCGATATCTTCCGGACAATATGCCCTGCCTACATGGGCGATTATAAGCTTCACATTTGGGTAGCGCTCTTCAATTTCGATCATCTGTGCAAGATTTACCGGGTCTTTGAGTCTGGTACTGCGGGGGATGTGCAGCATCACAATCCACCCATGCTTATTCATTAATTCAAGCTGATGCGGAGGTAAAAAATCATAAATCCGTATTTCGTCATCCGGTATATAACCAGGCGAAAGGCTCAAATACACTTTTATCCCGAGAAAATCTCCTTTTAGAATATTCTGTTCCAACACTTCGGCAGGCATTTCCGGATAGGCAAAGTACAGAGCCGGCAGATTGTATTTACCCGCCGATTCACTGATATAGTTATTATTAATTGTGCAATTATCAGCTGTGACAATCGTTGTGAAAACCATCGGGGTAACGTCTTTTTCAGGGAAAAGCTGTTTGTAACATTCAAGGTGATCTTCAACCGGATTTTCCGGTGCAACCAATGAAGGCCATGTTACGAGTCTATCGCTATGCTGCGAATCTTCCCGATGACGGCTGAGCCAGATATGTGTATGAATATCAATAATTTTCGACGGAAGAAAATCTTTGAGTTCTGTATCATATACGTCACTGTCTATTTTCTTGTATTCAAACGGATGTTTCATTTAATTCTCCAATTTTTTAATTAGTTTTCTCGTATCTCTGAAAATATCCATCATATATAGACTGATAGATCTGCTTATTTGAAGATGGATTGATAATTTTTGCTTCACCGCCAACAGCTTCAAAGGCATCGGATTCATTTTCAAAATATCCCGAGCCTATCCCGGCCATCATTGCGGCTCCGACCGCACCTGCTGTCTGTCCATTAATCATATTCAGTTCAAGCCCTGTTACATCAGCCATAATTTGAGGCCAGATCGGGCTTTCAGATGGTCCGCCTACCATGGCGATACGTTCAGCTTTAATTCCGGCTGATGTCATCTGATCGATCTTACTTCGTATCTTGAATACTGTCATTTCCATTAATGCTCTGGTAATAATGGAAGGTGAATACTGTTTGTATTCTGAAATAAGGGAATCCTGCAATTCTTTGGATTCCAATAATTCATCAATCGGAATGTTGGGATTTATCAAACAATTTTCGGCACCGGGATCAGACTCAGCCGCTAAATCATCAAATAATCTATTCTTGTTTGTGATATTGCTGTACTGAGAATAGACAAATTTATCAAGAAACCAATGAATCAGTACATCTATCCGGGTTAGTGCAAACATAACCCCCCAGGGGCCATCTGGGGATAAGAAAGGATCAATAAGAAGCTTCTGAGATAAACCGATACCTCTATCTTCCACCGGATAGAAACCAACCCATGAAGTCCCGCAGGACAAAAGAAGATCTCCTGGCTTGGTAAAACCGGTACCCCGAGCGGCACTTGGGTGGTCGAAAGTCCCAAGGACAATGGGGGTTCCTTCAGAAAGTCCTGTATCAACAGCTGCTTGCTCTGTGACGGTACCTGCCAGTTCACCGGAACGGCAGAGATCTGAGAGATTGCCTTCAATTAGATTTAAAGCTTCCAGATATGGTTTATGCCACTTTCTTTCAACCTGGTTTTGTAAGTAAAAAGTTGTTGCCGTTGAATTATCAAGTTTCCAATTTGATGTCAGACAATAATACAGCCAGTCATTGTTCATACATACCCGCTGTACGCTTGCATACATTTCAGGCTTGTTTTCTTTAAACCATAATAGATGTGCCAGAGGGAAATACCCCCGGGGCCATGGCCATCCGACAATTTCATGCACCTCATCAAGGTTCAGTTCATTCACATCGAGAGAAGCTGCACGTCCATCCATCCAGCTGATTATATTTATTAACGGTTTATCATTCTTATCAAGGAGAAGTGTGTTGCCGCTGGCTGTGGCCATACTGATAGCTTTTATTTCAGAGGGATTAGAAACTGAATTTACCAATTTATTCAGTATTTTACAAACATCAGAGTAGTGATCGTAAGGGTCATATTCAATATTGAGATTCAGATTTTCGATAAATGATGTATTAATCTTTTCCCGGGCAATTTCTTCACCTGAAATAGATATTAAAACACCCTTAATTGCACTTGTTCCAATATCCAGGCCAATGAAATATTCCATGGATTAACATTATGCCAATATTATTTGGCAGTCAAGGTGAATTACTCATTATACGCTCATTGCTATCGTTTTATAGCCGTTTTGAGCTATTGAAATCTTAATATTGCTTGACATGACTTGTTTTTTTTGCATTAAATAGATGTGTTATGGCTCGATATTTCAAAAACCCAAAACGGTCATTGACTGATCTCCTTGGCAACAAATATATAAAGGCTGTTTCCAGTGCCAATGGGGTTTTTTTCGATAATACCGCTGGGAGATTCATCGGTATTGCTGAAGAAAAGATTGATTATTATCCATTGGAAATGCAGGATAAATTGGATTCTTTAATATCCTCCGTTGGAACTCAAGTTTGTAAGCCCTTTGAAAACTCTTCTTCAGGATCCGGTTCCAACTCTTTTGTTAAAGCCTCTCATCATGAAATGTCTCCTTTAGCCACTTATGGTTTCTATCGAATCGGGGAGAATGGATTACTTTATCTCATATCAAAAAGTGAACACTACCACGCATCCCTGGGGCATCATTTCCCCGGATACAGGCTTATAGAGAATGCAAAGAAAATTGGGATAGACAGTATTACTCATAACAACTCCAGAGGACATATAACCCGCTTGCTTGAGGAAAAACTCATCGCTCTTGTTAATGGGGTACGGTTGGAAGACAAAGAATCAATTAGCGCTGTTGTTAAATCAGAGGACCCTGAAGTCCTTAACAGAGTTATCAACCTGGAAACGGGCAGTTTGGCCGTTGAGGCCGGCATTAAAATGATGCTGGCCCGTTTCTATAAATTTGAAAGCAATGAGCCTCAGACCGAGCATGGTGATAGAGTTCCTGTTTTCCTTGTTATGGCAGACAATGATGGTGGAAAACAGGCTAATTATCACGGAACAACCGTTATTGCCCAAATGATGAGAGGCCTCTGGCCCAAAATGCTGGAGAGAGCCCGGGAATCCGATCTATTCAGAATATGCCCGGTACGGATTAATGATATCGATGATTTCAAACGAAACGTTGAACAATTCGATACAGAGAAATTCAAAGTAGCCGGCTTCCTCCATGAACTGATTCTCATGAATTATGGAAGCATTACATTAGATCGAGCATACATAACTGAAACTTATAAAATCTGCATGCAGAGAGATATTCCTACCTTCGTAGATGAAATACAAACAGGTTTATGGTCAAATGAGTTTTTTACTTTTCTGGAGTATGGATTATCACCGGATCTGGTATCTGTAGGTAAGGGGTTCCCCGGAGGACAATTTCCTGCTTCCCGTATTATTACAAACGAAAAAATGGACAATTTGAATCAATTTGGAGCTCTGGTAACCAATGGCCAAGGGGAATTAGCTTCACTAGCCTATTTGATAACAATCGATTTTGCATATGCAAATAAAGAGCAGACAAAGCAATTAGGCGACTATTATGCGGATGAATTGAAAACGTTAGCTCTTAATTATCCGGCTTACATAAATAAAATTGAAGGTATAAGACATCTCTCCTCAATTGTATTTAAATCGGTGGATGTAACTGTTGCTTTTGTTAAAACTTTGAATAGTCAGGGAATCGATATCAGTGCTCATACATATAAAGCCAATTGCCCACCTGCGGCGTTAACAAAGCTGCCCCTCACCTGTTCCAAAGCAGTTATAGACTATCTGATATCAAAAATG
>Ga0164315_10004375_pt1 | contig 10955 bp, 5 predicted proteins | sample GuaBasSedimGuay6_FD_113737 | JGI IMG/M metagenome (GOLD analysis project Ga0164315, IMG submission 113737) | Subseafloor sediment microbial communities from Guaymas Basin, Gulf of California, Mexico - Guay6, Core 4569-2, 0-3 cm | ecosystem: Environmental > Aquatic > Marine > Hydrothermal vents >...
GCAGGAACTAAAAAGGCGCCGCGTGATTCATGTGATCACCGTCTATGCTTCTGCCTCATTTGTATTCATAGAGTTGGTTAACAATTTAACTGAGCCATTAAATCTTCCTGATCAACTGGCCACAATTGTGGTGGTGATCCTGGCGGTGGGCTTCCCTCTGGCAGTAATTCTGGCCTGGATCTATGATCTTACTCCCAAAGGAATCGAGAAGACCAAAGCTGAGAAGGAGGAAGAAGGTGCTGATATAGCCAGGGTTCCCAATACCTGGAGAATCGCCACCTATGTAAGTTTTGTGGTGATCGTGGGATTGTTGACCCTTAACATTGTGGGCGGACCTAAGCAGCTGCGGGCAGGTGATATCCAATCACTGGTGATCCTTCCCTTTGATAATTTCACCGGCGATGATGCTTTAAATAACATGGTCTCGGGAATGCACTCCTCCCTGATTATAGATATGGGCAGAGTAGGTGGCCTGCAGGTTAAATCCAGGACATCATCCAATGCCTTCCGGGATAAGAATATGACCATCCCCGAGATTGCATCAGAACTGGGGGCAGATGCTGCTCTGGAAACTGCTGTGACATGTTTAGGTGATACCATATGTATCCAGCTCCGTCTGGTTAGCACCGATGGTGAGGAAGAACAACTCTGGGTGGCCGAATACAGGGAGGAAAAAAGCCAGGCCCTCAACCTCTACAACCGCATCACCAAACAGATTGCTGAGGAGGTACTGGTGGAATTATCAAACGATGAAGAGGAATTACTTGCTAAAGAACGCACAGTGGATCCAAACGCGTATGACGCTTATCTGAAAGGACTTTATCACTTGAACCAGCTTACGCTGGAAGACTTCCAAAAGGCCTGGGACTATTTTCAGAGAGCCATTGACCTGGATCCGGACTGGGCCGATCCCCATGCGGGCATGGCCGTGACATGGATGTTCACAGGCTATTTTGGAATGGTCCCTGAGAATATGTCCACTCCAAAGATCAATCTCTACCTGGATCAGGCGCTGGAGTTGGATCCCAATTCAACCTTTGCATACTATGCAAAGGGGGTAACTGCCGTATGGACCGAATGGGACTGGGAGAAAGGAGAAAAGGCATTCACAAGATCGCTGGAGTTGAACTCAAATAATGCGCTTTGCAGGTTGCATTATGCACATTATCTATTTTGCCAGAGAAGACATGATGAAGCTCTGACACAGGCAAACCTGGGATTGGAGCTGGATCCACTGGATCCGCTGATACTTAGTTTATATGCAGTTGTTATGCTGGATGTGGGCGATTATCCATCGGCTGTTGAACACTTTGAGAAAGCCCTTTCCATTGTACCTAACTATCCTCTCGCAAGGGGAAATATATTAAAAGCCTATCGCTGGGCTGGATATTACGATGTATGGATAGAGAAATGGAAACAGGTCGTCTGCTGGGATGAGGATGATAAAATGACTGTTGAAAACACCCTGAACGAGAAGGGCTATGTGGCTGCTGTCAAAGCTTTATTGAAAGTCAATGAAGACAATGTAAGGGAGGGAAAGAGCTGCCAGATGCGTGTCGGAACCAAAAAGATGTGGTACATAGAAGCAGGGGAGTATGATAAGGCCTTTGCCTGCCTGGAAGAACTATATGAGCAGGGGAAGCTGGATATCCCCTATATGGCAAGCAATATGCAGGGTTATGAACATTTTAAATCCTATCCGGGCTTTGTGGAAATCCTGAAAAAATTTAAGCTGCCACGCCCAGAGATTGATAATCGAGGGGCTGATTGCCTGTTAACGAATAAGATATTATCTTGCAAATTAGCAGTTTTGATCCAAAACCTAAATTAAAACTACCATGAAACTTAAAGTCGACAACACCCGTAGAGAATTCCTTAGAAAACTGATAGCCGGCACCTCCATGTTAGGAATGGCCCCGGTCCTCTCCAGTCTTCAGTCCTGCACCACCTCCGGGGGAGCAGCCACATTAAAAATACCTCAACGGGTATTTGGAAAGACCGGAGAAAAAGTAGGAATCTATAGCCTGGGAGCACAGGCCACAGTGGAGCAGGTGGGAATGAAAGAACAAGCCATTGCCATTGTGAACAAGTGCATCGATATGGGTATTAACTATATCGATACCTCGGCCTGGTATGGCCAGGATGGAACCAGCAGTGAGGGGGATCATTTACGGGGAACCAGCGAAAGGCATGTGGGCGAGGTGATGAAAACCCGCCGCAAGGAAGTTTTCCTGGCCACCAAGACCCACGATCGCAGTTATGATGGGGCCATGCGTCACCTGGAGAGCTCCCTGAAGAACCTGCAGACCGATGTGATCGACCTGTGGCAGATCCACAACATAAAAGGTGGTGGAGATGAGGATATCGACTATATATTCTCCGATGAAGGATGCATGAAGGCACTTATTAAAGCTCAGGAGGAGGGAGTGGTCCGTTTCCTTGGGATTAGCGGACATGCCGATCCCGATCCCATGAAGGAGCTGGTGGATCGTTATCCGTTTGATGCTGTGCTGATGGCACTGAATGCAGCCGATAAGCACCACAACTCTTATATTGATAAGCTGTTGCCAACGACCGTTGAAAAGGAGATGGGGATTATTGGTATGAAAATCCCGGCCCGTGACCGGATCTTCTCCCATGGCGGAATCATCACCATGAAAGAGGCCATGAGTTACACCATGTCACTGCCTATCGGTACCATCATCGTAGGACTGGATAATATAGCCGAGCTGGAAGAGAATATCAGGATCACTCAGGAATTTGAGCTCCTTTCAGCAGATGAAATGCTGGCCATTGAGGAGAAGGTAAAACCACATCACGAACACCTTATGTTTTACAAGGGATTGTCTGACTGGCCAGAAGAGTGGTCGGGTAACAATGTCTGATCCTGCATTTAGATCAATTAATCTCCAATCATCAGGGTGCCTGAGAGCCACTCTCTATCTCTGCTTTCCAACCTGAAGAAGTAGAGTCCTTCGGTTAAACCATCGCGGTGAAAGATTATCTCATGTTCACCTATATTAAGATGTCCCAGGGGTTCTCTCCTCACCACCCGACCCTGACTGTCCATCAGAGTCAACCATATATTCTGACCTTTTTTCATGGAGAACTTAAGGGTCGCTGATTGGGAAATTGGATTGGGGTAGAACTCAACCCGATGAATGATTGAAGATTCAATCCCCACACCCAGAACCCTGACCGCTTCAGGTTCTGAGATATTTTGAGCCGAATCAGATGCATACAACCAGTACACCCCATTATCCAGCCCTGCAATTAAAATATTAGCCGCTGTTCTGGCGACAACCTCAACCGAATCCATCAAAACCTCACGAATGGAGGCCAGATCCTTTGAAGTATTTTCAGGAACCAGGTATACTACGCCCGCTTCAGAACTTACCACTTCAATCATGCCTTCCTGATAGATGGAATCAGTAGCTTCCAGTATGGGTGCCTCGGCATCATCTGGGGGATCATAGGCCTTGATCCTCATATCCAGTGTGGTAATTGAATGAGGAATTAATGTCACAAGCGAATCAACCACCTCCCCCTTTAACTCGCAATTTTCCAATTCAGAGGTGGAATAGACGGCCGACTCCTCGATTCGGTATCCTGGAATATCCATGTGCACAGTCAGATCATCAGTATCAGACCTGTTTATTAATACGGTTGTGGCGGAGTCGCCCGTAAGGCTAATGAAGGTCAAAGCTGCGCCATGGGAGCCAGTCAAAGAGTGATGGGTCATTTTCCAGCCAGGGTGAATAAAAGCCGAAAACTGCTTAAATGCATAGAACTCTTTTGTTTTGGTATAACCCTTCTGCGGATCGATCCACTGTGATTGGTCCCACGGAAAATCAAGCTGAACCAGTCCACCCTCATTCCAGATCAGGTCCCAGTATAAATAGGCCACCACCTGTTCGTCGAGGAATGATTTATAGATCAATCCGGCCAACGAAAACCAGTCTCCCCGTGAATACTCGGTCTGGAAATGAGGAACTTCGGGATGAAAGTCGCCCACCTTTGAAAAATCTTTAGATGCATAGGGATTGTTTTCATCCACCCCATGATAGAGATGGTGAGCAATGCCATCCAGTTTAGTAAGGTCGAGTGCGTTCACATAGTTTTCGACACTGTTATATCCAATTCCAACCGTTTCCGGCCCCAATACAGCGGGCTTCTGTACCCTTTGCATAAGCGTATCATAAACCTCGTTAAGGGCTTTGTCATATCCTGCAATGGTATCGCTGGAGCTAATGGTTTCCAGGGGATTGAACAGGCAGCTCTCCCAGGAAGCCGAGAAGTCGGGTTCATTCTGAATGCTTATGTATGTGGGAAATATTCCATGGGCACTATACTCGTCCAGCGAACCATTCCACCATTGTGCAAATCCGGCATAATCAAATTCAACTCCATCCGGACCGATGGAATACCTTAAGGATCCGCCATTCTTTCGATCCCCTGTATTTTTTAGGTATCCGGGGGGTCCCCATGAGGTAGAGAGCAGCGAGATGGGATGTCCGAGAGCAGACTCGGCTGCTACCATATACTCAGCCACCCTTTCGACCATGCCCGGGTCGTAATAGTAAGCATTCCTTACCCGTAAAATATCCAGGCTTAGTTCACCAAATATAGCCTGGTAGATCTCACTCTTATTGGGGTGTGCATTCAGCCAGTTTTCATAATAAGCCAGCGAGGCTCCAAATCCAATCACTGTCTGGTAGGTTTGGTCAGTGGCTATAGATAATTTGTAAGTTTCACCCGACTGTGCTAAAATCTGCTCTGTTCCCAGACATGTCAGGCCAAAGATAACCAGGGAGATCGTTGGAAAGTATTTGAAATTCATGTCTGCCTTCAAGATTTAAGAATGCCAAAGATAGGATAAATCATATTCTCCATTAATGTTGCCCAATCCTTTGAATTGATAAATATGTCTTCTATTTTTATTGCGTAAGGTATTTAGAGCCAATGGTAAAAAACAAAAGCGTTCCCGGCAAAAGCGTCCCGAAATTTTATGGATTAAGAATTTATCTTTCTTCAACCATCCTTTACTTCATGTTGGTGATACCCTTCCTGCTCTTTATAGGTTATCAGAGCTTCCCTGAATTTGCCGAAATGAAAAAAATGTTCACTAACGATTCAACAGCCCTGGCCGATTCCCTGGTAATAGCTCTTGATCCCTTTGGGGATATCAATGAACATGACATCGACAGCATTGTGAACAATGCCATTAAATCGGGAGAACGTTATGCGGAAGCCGATACAGCAATTTCAGATGACTCCGGGCTCCACTTTGAGGTAAGCAGACAGGGGGATCATATGGATTCTTTAAAGAAACGCAGAAACATCCCTAAATATTTTGCCATTCTCTTTATCCTCTTATTCGCGGGTTTCCTGGCGGGTTTTCTTTACAACATACGTTTTAAACGCTATTTCAAACTAAAGAGACAAAACCGGGAAATTCCGGAGAAGTTGCACCTCTTTTGCAAAAAACAGCTGTTAAATACACCCATTGTAAATAGTCTGATTCTTGTCTCACCTAACCTGCTGGTATTTCTATATGCACTGATATTTGTGATTGCCCCATCAAATTTCAAAGAAGAGTTTCAGCGACATATGTTCATCCAGCTTAATTATCTGTCTCTGGTAGCCTCAGTTCTGGAATTTTTGTTTGTCTACTACTGGCAAAAGCACAGGGTACATATCAGATACATCGATCACATTTACACCGAAGAGGAATTGAGGGTACAGGTATTTAAACGCAAAGGGGGAAAGATTCGGAACCGCTTCCTTGTAGCCAGTGGGATGACTACATTTCTTCCTCTGGTTATCGTAATGGTCTACCTGATCCTGAGCCTGACCACCATCAAAGAATTAAACCTGGATAGTCTATCAAAGGAACAGGGAGAACTTCTGCTGGGACCATGGAATGCGATTGTCAATTCTGCCCAGGAGACAATTCCCATTGAAAAATATGAAAAACTCTTCTACGTCAATGCCATAGACTCCATTGTAATGCTTGCAGGGATAGTAAATGGAATCCTGGTATCCTTTATCTACCTGTTATTGTTTATCAGATGGGCCAACCTGGATATAACCCGTCCGGTGAAGGAGCTTTTAGTAAATATTAAAAATACCACAGGAGGCGGAGAGGAGCGATATACCATTGTCCGCACCAATGATGAGATTGGTGAGCTGGCTGAAGGATACAATGAGATGACCAGCAAGATCCACACATATGTGGAGAGCATTTCAAAAATGAACCGGGAACTGGAAGGAAAGGTGAAGGAGCGAACCAGTGAGGTGGTGCAGCAAAAAGAGGAGATTGAAGCTCAAAAGGAGGAGATAGAGGCACAACTTGACATGGCCACCCTTCAGCGGGATACTATTTTGAGTCAGAAGGATCAGATTCTGGATAGCATTCGTTATGCCGAGCGGATTCAATCTGCCATTTTGCCGCCTGCCCACCATTTATCCGATTACCTGTCTGATCATTTTGTACTATTTAAGCCCAGGGATATCGTTAGTGGAGACTTTTACTGGACCAAACAACAGGATGATAAACTCCTGATTGCGGTTGCCGATTGCACAGGACATGGCGTTCCAGGAGCTTTCCTGAGTATGCTCGGGATCTCCGCAATGAACGAGATTATCAATCGGAACGAAGGACTCAGGGCCAACGAAATACTTGAAAGGCTCCGGGATTTTATGATTACTTCGCTTCATCAGACTGGTTCTAAAGGCGAATCCCAGGATGGCATTGAGATCGCCCTGTGTATCATCGATCCCAGGAATAAAACCCTGGAGTTTGCAGGAGCCAATCGACCGGTGTACCTGGTCAGTGGAGATTCCGTTCAACATATAAGGCCCGACAGGATGCCCATAGGTATCTATGACCATAAAGTACTACCCTTTTCCAGTCAAAAGATTAAAATAGAGAAGAATGATGCCCTCTACCTTTTCTCTGATGGCTTTGTGGATCAACTGGGCGGTCCGTTGCGAAAAACGTTCCGATCGAGAAAATTCAGAAATCTCCTGCTTGAGGTTCAGAATAAACCTATGGAAGATCAAAAACGTATCCTGAATGATACCCTGGAAGCCTGGCAGGGAGATGTGGAACAGATAGATGATATACTGGTGATCGGGATCAGGCTCTAATCCTATTTGTTCTAAGCATCTGTATTTATGTATTCGAAATCAAGTTTGGACATCCTTGACATCTCCTGACCCACTTCCAGCATATCCTCATCATCTTCTTCGTAAAGCCACTTAACCAGAATCTTCAAACTCAAATCATTTAGTACATTGAGTGCCTTAAATATGTCGAGAATGTATTTGGCCGACGTTGAATTAAAATATTCAAAGTTGAACTGGACAATAAGGTTGGAAGACCTTTCAGATCTGCTCATCCCAGATTGCTCTTTGGCATAACCATCCAGCCATTCTAAAATAGGCAAATAGAATTTACGTACATTCTCAGGCCGTGATTCACCGGAAAAATCAAATTGATTCGATTCTGGGTCTAGAATAACGCTTGGTGAATTAAATGTGGGTTCAATGACTAGCTTTTCCATGAGTTATTCGTTTATAGTAATTTGCATTTGAAAAAATGAATGTGTCTGATCCATAAGTGAGAAAGAGTACTGGATATCTTTCTCTGCTCGAAGGGCCATGGTGATCAACCCCAGGCCTGCTCCATTGTCATCCACCCCGGCTTCTTTATTAATCACATCCTCGTACAATGACTTCAGTGCTTCATTGTCAAGCTGGTTCACCCGATCAAGCTTAAATTTAAGATCCTCTACTACATCGTTGGTTACCAGGTTTCCCACTGTGACAATGAACTCTTTTCCCCGTTTCTTTATGGCAAGCACGGGTAACTTTTTCTTACTCCGGGCAGTTGTCTGATCGCGTGCAGCATACTTGTAAATATTATCAATAGACTCAACCACGGTCCCGTAAAGTCTTTTTTTGGCAGGCTTCTTCATGGCGTTGAACGCCTCTGACGACCGTAATTTATTAAGTATCATCTCCATGGTTGCAAAGGAGATAGGACCTTTAAAATCTACGATAACTTCAGCTTTTGCCATACAATTTAAAATCTCTGATATGCTGCTCTGTCAGATTGACAAAGTAATAAAAAAAAGTCTAATAAGATTGTAACCTCTTAAATTTGAATATATTCGTATTTAGCTTTGAGAAAGTGTGAAATATAGCAATAGAGTAATCCATGAGTGAAGCCATATTAAAAGCATTGATGCAACTTTTTGCGCTTATTGTTGATATTGATGCAATTCAGGAAATATCGGAAAAGGAGAAAGCCATTATCCGGTCCTTTCTTTCCCGCCAGCTTTCAAGTGAACTGGTGGAGAAATACATGGATATTTTTGATGAATACCTCCATATTTACCACCAGGATCACATCGAAAAGGGAAGCAAGAAGGGTAAAAAAAGAACCGCACTTACAGCGGTAAGGATCCTCTCCATTTGTGAAACCATCAACGAGGAACTGGAACAGAGACAGAAGGTTTATGTCATTTTCCAGATGATAGAGTATATTGCCTATGGGATTGAGATCCGTGAAACAGAACTTGATTTCCTGCAAACAGTAGCTTCGGCATTCAATATGGATGAGGATGAATACCAGGACATTCTGAGTTTCATCATCTACTCACTGAACGAAATTCCCCGTAAAGAGTCTGTACTGCTTATTAACAGCGACGAAGAATACAGTGTTCAGGGGGTACATCACCTCTGCTATACAAACCTTCAAGGGGAGATCTCGTTTTTAAATATTCCCAGTGTGAATACCTATGTCATGCGATATCATGGCAAAGAGGACCTTTTTCTCAACGGGCAGATCATTCATTCGGGATTAACTTATTCATTTGAACATGGTTCGTCCATCCGGGGCCAGAATATTGAAGCCATCTATTATACAGATGTGGCTGGAACCTTTTCAACTTCATCCATCTCAACAAAAATAACATTCCTGGCCAGGGATGTGGAGTTCCGTTTCAAAAACAGCGACAATGGAATTCATGGTTTCCAGCTATCGGAACAATCAGGGAAATTGGTTGGAATTATGGGGGGTAGCGGTGTGGGCAAATCAACATTACTAAATGTACTTAACGGAAACCTCAGGCCTCAAAAAGGGGAGATACTGATTAATGGGTATAACCTGTATGAAGAAAAGGAAAAGCTGAATGGGGTGATCGGTTTTATTCCACAGGACGATCTGCTGCTGGAAGATCTTACAGTTGAGCAAAACCTCTATTACAATGCCAAATTATGCCTGGATGACTACGATGAGGATAAGATCCATCAAGTCGTCAAACAGGTATTGATCGATCTGGACCTCTATGAAATCCGTCACCTGAAGGTGGGAAAACCCCTGAACAAGGTGATCAGCGGTGGACAGCGAAAAAGAGTGAATATAGGCCTGGAGCTTATTCGTGAACCTTCTATCCTTTTTGTGGATGAACCCACTTCAGGGCTCTCTTCTGTGGACTCAGAAATGGTAATGAACCTGCTTAAGGAACAGGCCTTTAAGGGGAAACTGATTATTATAAATATCCATCAGCCTTCGTCGAACCTATACAAAATGTTCGACCGGATCATTTTCATGGATAAAGGAGGATACCAGATCTATTGCGGGAACCCTTCAGAAGCTGTGGTCTATTTTAAGACCAGAAGTAACCATGCCAATGCCAAAGAGGATCAGTGTGTAAAATGTGGAAATGTGGATCCCGACCAGGTGCTCCAGATTATTGAGGCCAAAATAGTCAATGAGTATGGGAAACTCTCACGAACCCGCAAGATAAGTCCCAAGGAGTGGTTTGAATATTTCAGGAACAGCAACTCACGTCGAACCATGCCGGAACCAGTAAAAGAAGAGCTGCCTGAGAACTTCTACAGTGTACCCAGCCTGTTTAAGCAGACAAAGATCTTCTTTACCAGAGATATTCTGTCCAAAATTACCAACCGGCAGTACATCCTGATCAGCCTCCTGGAGGCACCCCTTCTGGCAGTGATCATGGGTTATTTCACCAAGTACTTCAGCGGCACCACCGACAATCCGGCTGCCTATGTATTCCGTAACAATGTGAATCTGCCTGCTTTTCTGCTTATGAGTGTGATTGTGTTTCTTTTTCTTGGCTTAACCATTAGCTCGGAAGAGATCATCAAGGACCGAAAAATCATTCAACGCGAATCGTTCCTTAACTTAAGTCGTGGCAGTTACCTGAAAGCTAAAATCCTAATTATGTTTTTGATCTCTGCCTTTCAGTCAATTACCTATGTGCTGATCGGCAACCTGATCTTTGAAATTTATGGAATGGGATTCAGTTACTGGCTGGTCCTTTTCTCCACCGCCTGTTTTGCAAATCTGCTGGGCCTGAATATCTCTGCAGGTCTGAATTCAGTTGTCACCATCTACATACTGGTTCCACTGATGCTTATTCCCCAGATTCTGTTCTGTGGTGTCCTGGTTAAATTTGACAAGCTGCACAAAAGACTTACAAATTACGAGTATGTACCTGTCTTAGGCGACCTGATGACATCACGCTGGGCCTATGAAGCGCTAACTGTGGAGCAGTTTAAAAACAATAAATACCAGCAAATCTTTTATGATATCGATAAGAAGTGGAGCAATTCGGATTACCCTCAAGCATTTCTGATTCCCAAATTGAAGGATAAACTGAATGAGATTCAGGAGGATCTAATGGACAATTCAAATCCGGAAAAGGTAAGGGTTAATATAAATATCCTGCATGACCAGCTTCTCAATTTTACTCAAATGGTTCCCAAGATTAGCTTCAATACCGATCTCTATCTGGATCCCGGGTCCTTCAATGATTCAGTGGCCAATATGACCAGGTCCTATTTGAGTGAGCTTGATCTGATATTCCGGTACAATAGGACCAAATTTAAAAGGCGCAAAAATGAGATGGAAAAAACAC
>Ga0164315_10004376_pt1 | contig 10952 bp, 12 predicted proteins | sample GuaBasSedimGuay6_FD_113737 | JGI IMG/M metagenome (GOLD analysis project Ga0164315, IMG submission 113737) | Subseafloor sediment microbial communities from Guaymas Basin, Gulf of California, Mexico - Guay6, Core 4569-2, 0-3 cm | ecosystem: Environmental > Aquatic > Marine > Hydrothermal vents...
CATCCACCTTCAGTAAGAGGAATAATAGTCTCCTGTCCAATCGCCTGAGTCGTAAATAATAGAATGAAAAAAAAAGAGATTCTTTTTAGGAATGGGAAAATTGCCATTATTGCACCTCATCATTTGCTAAGTTAGTTTGATATAGAGAATAGTTACGATATATTTACACTTTCGTATTTTCTAAATTACAATATAATATGTTTGAAAGTATAATTACAGTTTTATTCATAGGCTTTATTGCTGGATTTATTTTTGCAATGCCAATCGCAGGTCCAATTAGTATATTAATTACGTCCAATGCCTTAAAAGGGAAGATGAGGTTTTGTGTGCGGACTGCTATTGGAGCCTCCATAATTGAGTTTTTCTACGTCCTGGTTGCTGTTTATGGAATGACTCTCTTCTTCGCTGCTTATAGCAATTTCATTCCATATCTATTAATAGTTGGTTCTGTGTTTCTTTTTTTTGTTGGAATAAAAATATTTTCGAGCAAACTTGAGCTACAGAATATTGAAGAATCTGGTGAAAAAATAGATAAAAGTATTGAGGAGAACAAAGGTGGTTTAAGAGCTGGGTTAATTATAAATTTAACAAATCCTTCTCTCTTTTTTGGAATTTTAACATCATCATTTATCGTGTTATCCTTTGCTTCCTCTGTTGGTTTAAATACAGGCGGATTGGAAATGTTAGTTCATGAAAATGTCGTTTCAATCCAAGAACTTACTGGCGAAACTATGGGTGGTATAGATTCAACATTTGTAGATACTCCAAGTATCTCAGGGAATGAAGATCATTCTTCATATTCATTATTGCTCAGTATTATCTATGCAGTTTCGTTAGCAACTGGTGGATTTTTATGGCTCTATATCTTGGCAAAACTTCTAATCAAATACCGGACAAAAATAAAAATTATTTATTTGCAGTGGATTATTCGCGGATTAAGTTTTGTCCTATTTGGAATTAGTTTCTATCTTTTATGGACTTCCATTGATATGCTGATTGTACAATTGAGTTAGTGAAATACTATTCATCAATTAATTATTAGAATTCTCTGTCTTTCCCACATGTTCTTAGCGGAAACCTGTTTCTTTCTGAGATTCCCAATGAAAAAATTCGGGAATGACAAGTTATTGTTTGATCTCTGAAACCGAAATTAGGTTAGTGATATTAACATTCTTTGTAAGATAATAATTCCTTATTTTGCTGATTGATAAAATATAAAGTTTAATGAAAAGGTTTACGTGTGGAAAAAATTTATCTTGATAGAAATGAAAACAATTATGGTCCATCTGAAAAGTGTTTAGAGTCAGTAAAATCAGTTACCCCCGACTTGTTTAGTATATATTCCAGTGCTTATAAGAATGGATACAAAAGTATTTTATCCAAAAGACTTTCGGATGAGTTTAACATTTCAGAAGATAGGGTACTGTTGGGGTATGGAGCCGAAGATTTATTGAAGCAGGTTGTACAGATTTATCTCGAACAAAAAAGTGATAAATTATTAGTCCCTGACCACTCATGGTGGTATTATAAAGAGATTGCAAATGAAACTAATAGCATTAGCCTCGAATATCCAATTGTAGAAGGGGAAGAGTGTTACGAATATGATATCAATAAACTACTTGATATTTATAATACCGAAAAGCCAAAAGTTGTTTTCATTGCATCGCCAAATAATCCAACTGGCAACTCAATTTCAGATGACCAACTCACTTATGTCCTTGATAGAATGGGCGAATCAGTTGTTGTGCTTGATGAAGCGTATTGGTTTAGTAATGATAATGATAAAGCTACTGCATTAGTTAATAAATATCCAAATCTGATTATTATTAGAACTTTCTCAAAGCTTTATGCTCTAGCTGGAATTAGAATTGGATATGCAATTATAGGCGAAAAATTAAATCAGATTAAAAAAATATCTAACCGATACCTTGGCTATAATAGAATATCCGAAAAAATTGCTCTTGCTGCAATGGATTCGGGAGAGTATTATAGTGATATAGCTGAGAAAATGGCAACTGATAGAGCCCTCTATTTCAGTGAGCTAAATAAAATTGAAAATGTTAAAGCATTTAAGTCTGAAGCAAATTTCGTTTTAGTAAAAATTGAAAAAGATTTAATGAATACGTTAAAAGAATTTCTAGTTGAAAGAGGATTAATAATAAAATTTATGGATGAAGAAATTGTTAATTCGCATTTACGAATTACAATTGGAACGCAAGAGGAAAACAGAAAAGTGATTGAAGCAATAACAGAATTTTATAAGTCCCTATAACTATGAGTTGGTTTCAAGAATATAAATCCTCATTAAAACTAATTGAGGTTGAAGAACTTTTAGATTTGATTTTTTACCGTCCACTTGCATTTTTATTTGTTAAGGCGGTTTATAAAACTAACTTAACCCCAAATCAAATAACATCAATTGCACTAATTGTGGGTATGACTGGTGGGGTTTTCTATTTCTTTAATACTCATTATGCAATTTCAATCGGAGCAGTTTTACTGATAACCTATGATGTTTTAGATTGCAGTGATGGAATGATTGCCCGATTAAAAAAGAACGGAACATTCTTTGGTAGAATTCTTGACGGCATTGCTGATTACTTTGTTACAGTGACAGTTTATCTTGGAATTGGATTTGGTTTCGCAAGCAACTCCGAAGACCCTTTGTTTTACTGGATATTATTAGTATTAGCTGGTGCAAGCAATATAATTCACGCTGGCACGGTAGATTTTTACAGAAATAAATTTATGGATTACGCTTTTAACAAAGATGCGACACTTGGTGAAAACTTAAAAGAGTTTGAAGAAGAATCTGCAAAGTTAAATGAGCATAGTGGGAAATACTTCCAAAAGTTTGTTGTTTGGATTTATCTTTTATACTCTTCAGCACAAATTAAGGCATCTGCAAATAAAGATTCTTCCAACATAATTAAATATGATAGAGATGATTACTTAAAAAAGAATAAAAGAATTTTACATTTCTGGACTTACCTTGGACCAACTACAGAATTAACATTAATAATTGTAGCATCATTTTTTAATCGTTTAGATTTATTTATGTGGACAATGGTAGTTGTTGGAAATATATATGCACTTATTCTTTTCTTTGTACAAACTCAAATTAATAAAAAAACAAAATTAGAAGGCTTCGTCCCAGAGTAATGGAACTACGCCCCCATGTTGGTTAAGTTTAATCAATTTGAGTAGCGGATGGGCAAGCCCATCTTCTACAAAAACATAGAAATTATAAAAATTTAAAAGAAGAGATTTAATGAAAGTTTTAATACTCGCTGCTGGTGTTGCATCACGCTTAAAACCGCTTACAGAAAATACCCCAAAATGTTTACTAAAAGTTGGTGATAAATCTATACTTGAAAGAACAATAGATAACTTAGTAAAAAATAATATTTCGGAAGTAATTGTTGTCACAGGCTTTCTGAAAGAAAAAATTGAAGAATATCTAACTCTAAATTATCCAAATATTAGTTTTACCTTTATCTATAACGAAATATATGATTCAACAAATAACATCTATTCTTTATGGCTAGCAAAAAAATATTTATTAGGCTACGAAATGTTACTTCTAGATAGTGATATTGTGTTTGATAGCAGAATTATTGGGCAGTTGCTTTCATCAAGATATGACAATTGTTTATCGTTACGTTCAACTAAAAAATTGGGGAAAGAAGAGATTAAGTGCGTACTAAATAAGGATGGAAGTATAAAAGAAATTGGAAAAACTATGGATCCTAAGGATGCAGTTGGGGAATCCATAGGAATTGAAAAGTTTTCGAAAGAACTAGTACTACGACTTTTTACAATTCTTGATAGAAAAATATTGGACGAAAAAGAAGTAAATGTTTTTTATGAAGCAGCTTTCCAAGAAGCACTAGATAACGGAGCAAAAATATTTCCAGTAGATGTTGAAAATTACAAATGCATGGAGATAGATACAAAAGAAGATTTTAAGACTGCGGTTTCCGTGGTAAACAACATGTCCTAACTAGTTTTACATAATAGAGACCAATGATTTTATGTCCACCAACTGGTTTTCTCTAGTAATAGTAGCTCTTCAAAATCCTCTTTTACTTGTTTTCTATTCTTAAATTTCTGAAACTTCCCTTTGAACCAAATCCTGTCCAAAATCCAATTTTATTTGAATTAGTACTCGATAATCGTTCAACTTCCATTAATCGCTCTCCTGAACTTTGATCTTCTATTATCACTCTTTCAGAATTTATTTTAACTCTAATTGAGAACCAATCATCTGGTGAGGGGGGATTAAAAAATTCTGATTCAAATTGACCTTCTTTTTCAGTGCGCAATCTTTTCCATGTAAAGTCTGGATGGAAAATATATTGCATACTATGTTCTCTTCTAATTTTTTCTGAGGATTTAAAGTTGAACGGACGGAAGTAAATTGCTTCATAAGTAGAGTCGTTTTGGATATTAAAAGCTATTCCTACAAAACTTCTTCCAGGGTTATTTTCCCCAAGTACGTCAAACTCAATAATTCCAGTTTCAAATTCAACGTTATTAATAATTGCTAAACCAGAACTTTTTTGTGCATTAAGTGATATTATATTTGATTCATAGTCCTTTGTGGGAATAAATTCTCGATTTACTATTCGAATATTATTTTTGTCAAGTTCAACATTCTGAATTGCTGAACAGCTTAGAGAGCAAAGTAAAATTCCAGCTATCATTAGATATTTTCCAATTTCTTTATTCATTTTAACCTCAATAATTTGTCTTATTAATTATTATATCTAGTTTATTAAAAGCTTCAAAAGTAATCGTTTTCCTTATCATAGGAAACTTGTCCATATTGCATTTCTCTTTTGGTTCAATATTCGTAGCAAAAAAGTAAGTCTCAATTCCTAATTCAACATATCCGACAAACCAACCATTATCAGTGCCAGTACTGTTGGACCAACCTGTCTTGCCACTTAATCTGTAATTGTCATTATCCTCAATTACCATCATTCTTTTCATAATAACTTCAGTTCGTCTAGAAATAGGAAGTTTGGATTCATAAAATCTTTTTAGAAAATCAATTTGTTGAAATTGACTTATTCGTGAATCTCCTTCCAACCAGAACAAATCAACACTATTTGAATCGATTTTCATATTGTCATATTCAAGTATATTTAGATATTCATTCATTCTTTTTTCACCAATATTTCTTGCTACATCCTGAAAGCAGGGAACACATGAATAATGAAATGCATCTCTTAAACTTAAATCTTGCTCCCACTGCTTCAGCCATCTTTCCTTTCCATCCCATTTGAAAATTGTACTATCATCCTTAACTATACCAGTTTCAAGTGCAATAATGGAATTAACAATCTTAAAAGTGGAAGCAGGAAGTTTCCCTTTTTTTGCCCAATTAAAATTGTTAGAATAATAAGTGCCATTTTGGAAATCGTAAATCAATACGGATCCCACAACCTCTGAAGAATCAATAACAGATTGAATCTCAGAATTGACAATGTGATTTGCTTTGTTTCTTCCTATTTTTAAGCTGGTATTCTTATCTCTAGAACACGAAGAAAGGAGAATTGCAAATATGACGAAATAGAAAAGTTTCATTATTTTGAAAGTAACTATTTAAAGAAAATATTTAATCCAGCAGAAATGGAAAGGAAGTTAATTGTTGAATAACTTGATCCATAACCATAATCACCAAGATTATAAACATCTTCGTTTAATAGGTAGTGATACCGTGCACTAACACCCAAATTAATTATCTCATTTATTGGATACTCGATACCAAAACCCAAATTTATACTTCCATCAGTTGTGCTATCATAACGAGGGGTTACTGAACTTGAAACACCATCTTCATTAATATATTTTCCATAAACTTCACGAGTAATTTTATAAACTCCTCCTTCGAGCAAAAGGTATGGTGTGAAGCTCATTTCTGTTTTAAGAAAAAATTTCACATTTACCAAAATTGGAATTGCACTGATTGGTGCTTCAATATTATAGCTACCAGTGTTTCCATTATTTTTTACATCTTCGTTTAGTGCATCTAAATCAAGAGACCAAGAATTATACCCTATTGTTGCAGTAACACGCCCAGTCTCGCTAAAATTATAAAAGACTCCGCCAAAGCCCCCAAATGATGCATTGTAATAATTAGCAAAATCACTTGTTGGAAAGTTCATTCCACCATTTATTGTAAAACCATATTCACCTTCTTGAGCAAAAAGTGAGGTTGTAAAAATCATAAGTATATATATAGTTTTTTTCATTAGTCTCTCATTTTATAATATAATTTGTTGCTAGAATTATTTCCAGCATCTACTTTGTTTCAAAATAATAATTTATTCCAGCACCAATTGTTATGTAATATAGCGTAGATGAGGACCCCTCAACTGAACCACTATTATTACTTCCAGTTACTGATTGTGCACCGAAGAGACCATTCATTTTGATTTGAAGATCTAAATCCCAGTCTTTTGCTACCGGAGTAATTACACCTGCACCAACGTTAAGCATTGTTCTAAAGCCGGAATCCTTTAATTCTGGAATTGCAAATGTTTCACCAGAGGTTCCGGGCTTTGCTGTCCAGGTGTATGTTCCTGTAGCTTTTTGTGAGTAGTAATAAAATCCAAACTCGGCTGAAAAATATGGCCGTACTTTTGAATCCGTAGCATAGTATTTAATTCCTAACGTCAATGGAATTAAAGTAATAGGGGCATCAATATTGAATTCGGAATAATTGTCGTTCGAGTTTTTTAAATTATAAGCGGTATTATCAAAAGTCCACTTGGCGTACCCAGTATTTAAGGAAAATTGCATGTTATCGTAGAATGGATAGAGTACCCCAAAACTCATTCCTAATCCACCTTCATAAAAGTCATCAAAATTGAATACAGGAGAATTATACCCAACTTTAAAATCAATTCCAGTTCTCTTGTTTTGTCCATTTGCAATTGTTACTGTTAAAATCAAAAACAAAATAATTCCTATTCTTTTCATGTTTCTCCTAAAATCTAATAAATTATGTAATACTCTTTGGCTTGCCTATAAAGAGTTGAAATAACAACTTTTAAAATTACTATTGTGGGAATTGCTAAAAGCATTCCCCAAAATCCACCAACAATAGATCCGCCAGTAACACCAATAACCACAACAAGTGGATGAAGGTTTACTGCCTTTCCTAAAACTAATGGCTGAAAAATGGCGTTATCTAAAAACTGTGCGGTCAGCACAACCATCAAAACTCCAATTAAAGGATTATCAGGCATAAAAGGGAGCATTGGGTCAATTCCTTCTACAATCATGGCGTACAATATTCCAGTTCCAAGCCCTATTACTGGACCGAGAAATGGTATTGCATTTGAAATACCAGCAACAATTCCAATTAAAATTGCAGCTTGAATATTAAAACCGATAAATAGTAATCCGAGGAAAATAGTTAATCCCACCAACGAAGATTGCAATAAGGTACCCCTCAAATAGTTTCCAATTGCCTGGTCTACATTGGTAAATGTTGCAAATGTCATTTCAAAATATCTATTTGGAACAATGCTCAAAAAGAAATTTTTAATTTCGCCTTCATCAATAAGTATAAAAATAAAAACAAATGGAAGAATTATCCAAGTGGATATTGCGTTTAAGAAGATTGCAATTCTGGAAGTTGATTTAATTTTAGAGACTAATGGAAGCAAACCATTCTCCACCAGATTTTCTTCTTCAATGTCATGCGCTGGAAGTATAGTGTGTTTTAGATTATCACTATAGAAAAACATTATTCTTTCGGATACTAAAGAGCTATCAATGTAGTTTTGAAATTCAATAACTTCACTTTTATCGAATGCTAAAAATGAGTTTACACTTTCAAACATTTGATCCAACTCATCACCAACTATATCATCAATAATATTCCCTTCATTTGCAAAATCCTCTTTTCCTAAAAATGCCAGGAAATTTTCATTCAATTTATATTGAAGTTGGATTCTAAGTTCGAGAGCTTCTTTCTCAGATGGAATAACCGATACAATTTTTTGCCCAAGTACAAAAATTAAAAAAGAAAAGGCACCTAATAAAATTAAAATTGCCAATGCTTTTGGAATTCTATTTCGCCGCAAATAATTTATTGCAGGAAGTGAAATATATGCAGCCAATGTTCCCATTAAAACTGGTAGTAATAAGTCTTGCAATACAACTAGCAAATAGCCAAAAACTATTATGAAAAAAGTTAATAATGAAAAATAGAAAATTCGAGACCTATTTAAGCGTTCACTATTTTTCATCCAATTTTTTCCTTAACAGATTCATCTCATTTTCCATTTCAATTAGTTGGTTGGTTGTATCTTTTAGTCGTTTTCCAGTAATAATTGCGAGATGCATCATAATTTTTCCACCAATATCTGGATGAGTTTCGAGCAATTTATTTAAATCTTCTCTAAAGATGGCAATTGCTTTTGTAGGTTTAAAAACCAAAGCACCGGCAGAACGTGGGGAACTATCTAATAATGCTAATTCGCCAAATATATCACCAGTAGAAAGTTTAATTATCTCAACATACTCTTCGTCAGAATTTTCCTTTACTATTTTAACTTCACCCTCTTTGATGATAAACATTGCTGCGCCTGGTTGTCCAGTCTGAAACACAAATTCGTTTGCTTCAAAAGTTCTTTCGTAAGCAAATTTTGAAATGGTTTTTAATTCACGTTTCCCAAGTTTACTTAAAAGAGGTATCTTTTTTAATATTTCAACAAGGGTTTTATCTTTGTTGGATGTTAGCTCCCTGCTATAATCTTTCCAGAGATTTTTGGTTTTTATTTCTTCTTCCATAGAGTTCTTTTAGAATTTTAAATTAAATACGATAGTTTGTAATATAATAGATTTTAATCAAAAATATTGGGATTTGTTGGGTAGAGTATTTTTTAAGAAAATGTCATTCCCAAATGTTTTTAATGGGAATTTGTGAGAAAAAAGATTCCGTGAAAAGCATCACGGAATGACTATAACTGTAGTCGCTGGAGCATTCTCAGAATTTACAAAACAGAAACAACCCACCATCTAAAGAGTGCAATTAGTAAAATTATTCCACCCTCTATTTTACTAATCCGCCACTTAGTTCTCATAAAAATAAATAGAAATGCTAAATAAGCTGCTAGTATTAACAAGCTATAATAATCACTTTGTGAAATTGTTAATGAGCGAATAATAGAAGCTGTGCCAAGTACACCTAGCATATTAAATAAATCACTTCCAATTAAGTTACCGATGGATAGACCATACTTACCTTTTAAAAGTGCAACAAGTGAAGTTGCTAATTCAGGAACGGATGTTCCAGCAGCAACAATTGTAATACCAATCATCCATTCTGAAATACCATATTCGCGAGCAATTTCGGAAGCAGATGTAACTAGAAAATGTGCACTTCCAATAATTAATGTTACTCCAACTACTAAAAGAAGAGAATCAGTCCATCTAAAATCACCTTCTGGAATTTCCTCATCTGAGCTAGCTTTTGAACGAATCAAGAATATTACATAACTAGCAAGAGTTAATACTAAAATTATACCTTCGAAAGGAGATAAAACTAAATCATAAAAGAAGAGAACAAGTAGTAAACCAGTAATAACGAGAAGTGAAGCATCTCTATAAACTATAAGTTCGTTTGTCTTTACGACACCAAAAACTGCAACAAGTCCAAGTATAATTCCTAGATTGAAAATATTTGAGCCAACAACATTTCCAACAGAAATAGCCATCTTGCCAGCCATTGCAGCAGATACAGTTACTGCGAACTCTGGGGCAGAAGTAGCGAATGCAACAATAGTAAGCCCAATAACTAATTCAGAGATTCCAAGTTTTTTTGCAATTTTGGATGCAGATTCTACAACCCAATGTGCGCCGCCCCAAAGCCCAAATATAGTTGCAGAGATTATTAGTAAATTCAGAGTTGTTGACATATATCTAACAATTTATGAAATAATATGGGGTGCAAGTAACGTAATTTATGTTACTAATTCAAGTGTGTTCTTTTGGGGTATGAAAAGGAAGAATAATAAATGCTAAAACAAATTTGTTTCATAGTGTTGTTGTCATTGCAAGGAGTTCAATGTTTTACGAACGACAAAGCAATCTACAGTAGATTGCTTCGCAAAAAAGCTCACAATGACTTTCAAATACTTAGTATCGAAAAGAATTAATCTTCTGGGTTGTATGAAAGCTCAATCTTTACATGAAAATCAGCACCACTAAACATAGTATATTTAACATCGCCAATTGTGCATTTGTAATCTTCACCAACAAGTTTGCTAACTGCATTCGCAATACCATTTTCGATATCAGCAACGCTAACTGCTTTAAGTTTGTTTTGTAGCAATTTATTTACATCTATTGCTTTTTCTTTTTGATCTGCCATTTTATCTCCAATTATCCAATTAGTTATATCTCTTTGACGGAGTATTTATTTAATAGTTCAATATAGTTATAATTTATTTAGCCTTTTAAGGCATCTATAATCTATAAATGGTTGTCATTTCGAAATGAGCGTTCTTTGCGATAGAGAAATCTCTTAAATTGTGGAAGATTTCTCACCAAAAACATGTTCGAAATGACAGGTACTCTTTGATTAGTTTCTAATTAGTTGTAGTAATTCATCAGTTTTTGATTTCATTAATTCCACATCACCTTTTGATTCAACATTTAAACGAAGCAATGGTTCAGTATTGCTCATTCGTACATTAAATCTCCAAGTGTCATATTCTACACTTATGCCATCAAGTTCGTCTAGTGTACCATCGGTATATTTTGCTTTAATCTCTTCGATTTTAGCTTTTGGATTATCTAGTGTTGTGTTAATTTCACCAGAGCAAGGGTATTTAGCAATCATATCTCCAACTAACTCTGAGAGAGGTTTTCCTTCCTCAGCAATTAATTGCATTACTAATAGGAATGGAATCATTCCACTATCTGAATAA
>Ga0164315_10004378_pt1 | contig 10951 bp, 7 predicted proteins | sample GuaBasSedimGuay6_FD_113737 | JGI IMG/M metagenome (GOLD analysis project Ga0164315, IMG submission 113737) | Subseafloor sediment microbial communities from Guaymas Basin, Gulf of California, Mexico - Guay6, Core 4569-2, 0-3 cm | ecosystem: Environmental > Aquatic > Marine > Hydrothermal vents >...
TAGCTTTTATCCTATCGTACGAGAGGTGTGCTTTGCGATGAAATAGGATAAAGAAATGCCTTTACTATGGCTCTTCGTAATAAACCACATGCATTACGGTTTGTCCCACAGCCTTAAGTGTGTTCTTGTCAATAATACTCATATCGTCCTTGCGGGTATGATGCCAGTTGCCAAAGTAACCAAACTCAGGTTCCCAATGGAGAATATCTATCATGGGTATCTTGGCAATAGTGTTTACATAATAGTGATCATCTGTAATTTCACCTTCTTTCTGAGGGATAAAATATTTAGAGTAGCCAATTTCAGCAGCCGTAGTCCAAACATTTTTCAACACTTTTTTCGCCATTCTGTGGGAGATTCCTTCATAAGGAAAGCGAGCATTTTTACCACCAACCATATCAAGTAAGATGCCATAATAGGCAGCATAGCCCTGCTTATTCTTTGCCCAATATTGTGATCCCAAACACCAGGTCCCTGGCCGTCCATTACCCTCCTGCCCCCAGTCTTCACCATCAAAGAACATTAGATCCACGCCCACTTCGGGCGAACCAGCCGCTTGAATTTTTCTTGCGATTTCAAGTAATACACCTACACCGCTGCCACCATCATTAGCACCATCAAAGGGTGAGGTTGGCTGCTCCTTGTCTTTCGATGCCCATGGGCGTGTATCCCAGTGCGCCGCAAGCAATATTCGCTTTTTTGCCGTTGGGTTAAATGAACCCATAATATTTCTTAAGGAAAGAGTAACACCATCATAAGTAGTTGCCTCAAACGACTGAACTGAAACATTGGCACCATAACCCTCCAGCCGAGATATGATTTTATCACCGGCAGCAATATGAGCATTGGTGTTAGGAATTCGTGGCCCAAAATCAACTTGCTCCTGAATAAACGAATAGGCAGAATCAGCACTAAAATCCGGAACCTCCACCACTCTCGCGGGCTTATTACTTTCGTTATTGGTTTTATCGGAAGACTTACAGCCATAAATAAACGTAAGTAACCCCAAAAAAAGGACTTTATTCTTCATATGCCCATTCAATTTTCGTTTTCATATCTTTTACAATAACCCCATTTTCCTTTAGGGCGGCCCTGATTTCATCTACTTTGTCAAAGTCTTTTCTAAACTTTGCCTGTTTGTAGATCTCTATCATAGAGTCGATAACATCATTAAAGTCAGCCGGTTCTTCTTCCTTTAGGCCAAGTATGTCTTCAACGAACTCGATATATGTTTGTTTTAATTTATTAAACAACTCTTCTCCAATTTCACCGAACTTTAAGCCACCCGTGTTAAGTGAGTTTATCTTTTTTAGTAAATTAAAAAGTTGTCCTATGGTTAAGGCAGTATTGAAATCATCGTTCATTGCCGTATGGCAACTTTCAATTTGCTTTTCAAGTTGTGAGATAGCGGTCTCGTCGGTCTTGCCATCATCAATAACGAAAGATAGTCCCTTTACGGCACGCAAACCATTAATAAGCTTTTTAAAACCTTTGGAGGATGCTTTCAGGGCATCATTAGAAAAATCCAGGGTGCTGGAATAATGTGATTGCATCATAAAGAACTTCACCGTCATTGGTGAATAGGCCTGATCTAATAGCTTGTGGGTGCCGGCAAAGAGCTCATGTGGAAGAAATGAATTTCCTAAAGACTTGCTCATTTTCTGTCCGTTCACCGTAAGCATATTGGTGTGTAGCCAGTACTTTACCGGGTCTTTACCATGGGCGCCAACAGACTGAGCTATTTCACATTCGTGATGCGGGAACTTTAGGTCCATGCCTCCTCCGTGAATATCAAAAGTGTCGCCCAGATATTTTGTGCCCATGACAGAACATTCTAAGTGCCATCCGGGGAAACCCTTACTCCAGGGAGACGACCAGCGCATAATATGCTCGGGAGAAGCTTTTTTCCACAAAGCAAAATCTACGGCATTCTTCTTCTCGGCCTGGCTATCCAAAGCACGGCCACTTTCCATCATCTCATCAACGTTGCGCCTGGAGAGCTTACCATAATTATGGTCCTTATCGTATTTTTTTACATCGAAATAGATAGACCCATTAGCTTCGTAGGCAAACCCTTTATCAAGCAATGTTTCGGTAAGTTCAATTTGTTCAACAATATGCCCGGTAGCTGACGGCTCAATGCTTGGGGGTAATAAATTAAACTGAGTTAACACCTCATGAAAGCCATTGGCATAGCGTTGAACTATTTCCATTGGCTCCAGGTTTTCAAGCCGAGCTTTCTTACCAATTTTATCTTCCCCCTGATCTGCATCGTTCTCAAGGTGGCCTACATCGGTGATGTTTCGAACATATCTTACCTTATAACCCAGGTACATTAGATAGCGATAAATCACATCAAAACTTAAAAATGTACGAACATTACCCAGGTGCACGTCACTATAAACAGTTGGGCCACAAACATACATCCCAACAAATGGAGGGTTTAGGGCCTCAAAAACCTCTTTTTTCCCGGATAAACTATTATAGACTTTTAGTTTGTCATGCATTGTACAAAATTAACGTCTTATTTTCTTTGAAAGCCGAAATGAATCAAAATTGTTAATATTCATAAAGCCAGCCTATATGGTTGTAAAATATTCAAGGCAGGGATATATCAAATCATGAAGGTTTTATTTATCTCAGGTCTTAGGGATTTTCTTCTGAAAACAGCAAAACCAAGCCTGTTATTTATGCAAATATTGGTTTCTTCAATATTTAGGCATATTTTTGCAGTGAATATAACAATCTTCAATACGAGGGGACACTTAGTCCCCTCTTTTATTGAGAAAAAAATGGAGCTTAAAACACAGCTTACACAATTAGCAGAAGAGAACTTGCCATCGCAGGAGCATTTCCTTGTTGACATTATATTAAAAGGTAATGTTCAACAGAGAAGGGTAATAGTATTGCTTGATGGTGATAATGGTGTTAGCATTAGTGATTGTGCTCGTTTGAGCAGAGCCATGGCAACATCTCTTGAAGAAGAAGATCCATTTCCTGGTCAATACACCCTAGAGGTGTCTTCTGCAGGACTGGAACACCCTTTAAGTCTTAAAAGGCAATACTCGTCAAGGATGGGCAAGGTGTTGGCACTAAGATTATCTGGAGGAGAAGAGTTAGAGGGAATCCTTCTGGATGTAGCTGAGGATGATATTATAATAGACAAAGTAAAAAAAGTAAAAAATAAAAAAACAACCGAAGAAACCAAGGTGCCATTTGCGCAAATAGAAAAAGCAATGGTTAAGGTTTCTTTTAAATAGCATAAAAATGGATAGCGGTAATTTAATTGAGTCGTTTGCTGATTTTGCAATGTCTAAGAACATTGACAGGCCAACTATGATAGCCATTCTGGAAGAGGTGTTCAGGACGATGATTCGCAGGAAGTATGAGCATGATGACAATTTTGATATTATTATCAATGCTGACAAGGGCGACCTTGAGATCTGGAGGTTTAGAGAAATTGTTGATGATAATTCCGAGGACATCTGGGACCATGATAAGATTTGTATAACGGATGCTAGAAAGATTGAAGAGGATTTTGAAATAGGCGAAGAAGTATCTGAAGAAGTTAAGCTTATTGATTTTGGCCGTAGGGCTGTAATGACAGCCAGACACACGCTTATACAGAAGGTTAAAGATCTGGAGCGTGATATTATCTATGAGAAGTATAAAGACCTTATTGGAGAGATTATTTCTGCTGAGGTTTACCAGGTGTTATCGAGGGAGGTGTTACTTGTAGATGGTGAGGGTAATGAAATTGTTATTCCAAAATCTGAGCAAATTTCTAAAGACCGCTTCCGCAAAGGAGAGTCTGTACGAGCTGTTGTTGCCAGAGTTGATTTGGTTAATGGTGCACCAAAGATTATTCTTTCAAGAACATCTCCACTTTTTCTTGAGCGATTATTTGAAAATGAGGTACCAGAAGTTTTTGATGGCTTAATCACCATTAAAAAAGTTGTTCGTGAACCAGGTGAGCGGGCTAAAGTTGCAGTTGAATCATATGATGACAGAATTGACCCTGTTGGCGCATGTGTTGGTATGAAAGGATCAAGAATTCACAGTATTGTTCGTGAGCTACAAAATGAAAATATCGATGTTATCAATTTTACAGATAACATGGACTTATATATTGCCAGGGCTCTAAGTCCGGCTAAAATATCCAGTCTCAAAGTTAATGCAGATGATGGCCGTGTAGCGGTTTACTTAAAGCCAGATCAGGTTTCATTGGCTATTGGTAAAGGTGGGCAGAACATTAAGCTTGCCAGCCGACTGATAGATTTAGAAATAGATGTGTTTAGAGAGCTAGGAGATTTTGACGATGAAGACGTTGATCTGGATGAATTTGGTGATGAGATCGATAACTGGATTATTGATGAACTTAAAAGAGTTGGTTTAGACACAGCTAAAAGCGTACTACTGCTTTCAGCTGAAGAATTGGCAAAAAGAACGGATCTGGAAGAAGAAACTATTTTGGAGATATTTAAAATATTAGGCCAGGAGTTCGAGTAGTCAGTTTTTTTATAAACATTAAATAAAGGATATTTGAGTATGTCTGTACAAAAAGTAATGAGACTTAGCCAGGTGGCGAGAAAGCTTAATGTTGGTAGAGATACCATTGTGGAGTTTCTTGGCGAAAAGGGAATGGAGGTAGATCGTAACCCGAATGCCAAAATTACGCCCGAACAGTATACTCTTTTGGCTAAAGAATATGCCTCGTCGTTATTGGACAAAGAAGAGGCAGAAAGCTTACATATTGGTGTACAGTATAAAGAGAAGCTTACGGTAGATGAAGGGAAAAATGCCGCACCGAAAGCGAAAGAAGACGACGAAGAAATTTTAATCACCAACCTTTCGGCAGAAAAAATAGCGCCGGTAGAAGTAGCCACTAAAGAACCGGAGCCTGAAGAGGAGAAGGTAGAGAAGGAAGAGCCGAAAGCCGAAGAAGAGAAAACGAAACTAAAGGGCATAAAGGTTGTTGGCAAAATAGATCTGAATAAACCTAAGTCCAAGGCAAAAAAGAAGGAAGAGGAGATAAAAGAGGAAGTGCCTGAGCCGGTGGCCAAGGAAGCAGCTCCGGAAGTGAAGGAAGAGGTTGAACCTGAAAAGGAACCTAAGCCGGAAGAACCAGTAAAGGAGGAACTGAAAACTGAAGAGCCAAAAGCTAAAGAGCCAGAAGTTAAAGAAGAAACGGCCGCTCCCCAAAAAGAAAAAGATGAAGTTCTTAAAGCGAAAGCAGGCAAGCTCAAGGGATTAAAAGTGGTTGGCAAAATAGACCTGCCGCCAAAGCAGGAGAAAAAGGCTAAGCCGGTAGCATCTTCTGATATTGCCAAAGACAAAAAGAAAAGGCCTCGTAAAAGAATAGCTTCACAAGGCGGAGGAAGTTTTAAGAGGCAAGCCAGGCCGGCCCACAACAAGCCAATGACTGAGCGTCAAAGGAGAAGGGTAAAGAAGGAAGAGCCAACAGACAAGGAAATTCAAGAGCAGATTAAAGCTACTCTCGCTAAGCTTAGTGGGGGCGGAAAGAAAACCGCAGGAGCGAAATACCGGAAAGAAAAGCGATCAGCAATTGCTACTGCCAAGGAGCAGCAAGAGCAAGAGGTGTTGGCTGACGTTAAAAACCTAAAAGTGCCAGAGTTTATCTCGGCCAATGACTTGGCGGTTATGATGGAGGTGTCTATAAATGACGTTATCTCTACCTGTATGGGATTAGGAATGTTTGTTTCTATCAACCAGAGGCTTGATGCTGAAGCGATAACTGTAGTTGCCGATGAGTTTGGTTATAATATTGAGTTTGCCAGCGCTGATGAAGAAATGCTGATTGAGGAGGTTGAAGATTCTGAAGAAAGCCTGGTTAGCAGAGCGCCGATTGTAACTATTATGGGTCATGTTGACCACGGCAAGACATCATTATTGGATTTTATTCGTCAATCAAGCGTTACTGCAGGTGAGGCGGGTGGTATTACCCAGCACATTGGTGCTTATGATGTAACAACTAAATCGGGGGCAAAAATAGCCTTTCTGGATACACCTGGTCACGAAGCATTTACAGCTATGCGTGCCAGAGGAGCAAAGATTACAGATGTTGTAATTATTGTTATCGCCGCTGATGACAATGTGATGCCACAAACAAAGGAGGCCATAAATCATGCCCAGGTTGCTGGAGTACCTATGATTTTTGCTTTTAACAAGATGGACAGGCCTAATGCTAACGCCGATAAAATTAAAGAGGAGCTTTCACAGATAAATATTTTGGTTGAAGATTGGGGTGGAAAATATCAGTCACAGGAGATCTCAGCTAAAACGGGTGATGGAATTGAAGATCTCTTAGAAAAAGTATTATTAGAAACAGAAATGCTAGAGCTAAAGGCTAACCCCAATAAGCCAGCGATAGGATCAGTTATTGAGGCAACTCTTGATAAGGGTCGTGGATATGTTACTACCATTATGGTTCAAGCCGGAACCTTAAAAATTGGCGATGTGGTACTAGCCGGGTCATATTTTGGTAAGGTTAAGGCAATGTTCAACCATACTGGAGATAAATTTACGGAGGCCGGGCCATCTACACCAGTGCAAATGCTTGGTTTGGCAGGAGCCCCTCCTGCAGGAGAGACATTCCACGTGATGCCATCTGAAAGAGAAGCAAGAGAAATGGCAACTAAGCGTGAGCAATTATCACGTGAGCAAAGTATTCGAACGAAAAAGCATATTACCCTTGATGAAATTGGCCGAAGATTAGCTATTGGCTCATTCCAGGAATTGAATGTTATAGTTAAAGGTGATGTGGATGGCTCAATTGAGGCGCTATCTGATTCATTATTGAAACTATCAACTGATGAGGTACAGGTTAATGTAATACACAAGGGTGTAGGCCAGATATCTGAATCGGATGTATTACTAGCTACAGCCTCAGATGCTGTTATTATTGGTTTCCAGGTACGTCCTTCAGTGAGCGCTAAAGCCCTGGCTGATACAGAAGATGTTGAGATTCGCTTATATTCAGTTATTTATGATGCCATAAATGATGTGAAAGATGCAATGGAAGGAATGCTTGCTCCTGAAGAGGAAGAGGTAATTGTTGGTAATGTAGAAATTAGAGACATATTTAAGATTTCTAAGGTGGGTACTGTTGCTGGTTGTATGGTTATTAGTGGCGTTGTTAAACGTGCAAATGATATCCGTATTATTCGTGATGGAATAGTTGTATACTCTGGCGAAATTGGCCAGCTCAAGCGCTTCAAAGAAGATGTACAGGAAGTGAAAAAAGGCTACGAATGTGGACTTAGTATCAAAAGCTTTAATGACTTACTGGTTGGCGATGTTGTTGAATCTTACGAAGTAAGAGAAATTAAACGAACGCTATAAACTAAATCCCATTGTTATCAACACTGGCGATGTTCTTTAAAGGGGCAGCTATTATGTCCCTTTTATTTTTATTTTTTGGGCTTATAAAACCCTGGTGGTTGTTATGGTGGGAGGACACTCAAAATAGGCTTAAGGTAATTAAACTATATGGCGGTATTACTGTGGTAAGCTGCTTGCTTAGCAAAGCAATTACCCTAATTCTCTAAACTATACTTTCTCACAAACCGCTATCCGCAAATCTTTATTCGCATTTCGATAGCCAAACAAGTATTGCTGACCCCCATCTTTTAGAGCTAGTTTTTTCTTAACCTGTTCAGGGCTGTCGGGAAAGTTTCGTACACTAATATTCGCTTTTGAAGAGCTGAACAAGGGAAGAACCTTTCGCTTATTATATGGCACTTCACCAAGAACCTTAAACCTTCTTCCCGGGAAAGTATCAACAAGCTTATCCGAAGTATATAGGTGTGTATTAGGATGGAGTTTTTTTAGATTAAATTTCTTACAGAGTAAATTATATGCACCGGCCTTCATTATGGAGGCATTGGGCTCATATAGGAAATTTGATATGTTTTCGTAGTTGCAATATTCCTGTTGTTCTTCTAGGGCAATATATTCAAGAAGCTGTTCTCCTTCTTTGGTTATATTGACACACCTGATTGACAGAGGGGCATCCTCTCGCGGGCTTAGCCAAAACAGTAATTCTTTAAGCTCATTTTCTATAGCCAGAACGATAACCTGTTTTACATTACCAAGTTCTTTTACTCCAAGGCTGATGTCCATCATTGGCGAGGCCTTAACCAGAATATTAGCAGTTATTTTCTGTAGTTCAGGAAGCAGCTTTAGTAAATCGGGTTTACTTTCCATGAAGCCGGTTACTCTTTTTTGGTCTGGTCTTCTGTCTGGGTCAATGTATACCAGATCAAAAGTTTCTTTATTACGATCTAAGAAGCTTTCTGCCGAGAGAAATTCTGTTTTAATATTTTGTTGCTTGAGACAGCTAAAATTATGTTGAGCAATTTGGGCTAGCTCTTTATTTTTTTCTACATGGTAAAGGCGGTCAAATTTTTTGGCCAGATAATAACTGTCGACGCCAAAACCTCCGGTGAGATCAACGGCCGATTTACCGGAAAACAAACCAACCTTGTATTTAGCGGTAGCCTCAGATGAAGATTGCTCTACTGAAACTGATTTTGGGAAGAGGATTCCTTCTGTTTTATACCAGGTCGGCAATTTTCTCTCAGCTTTCTTGCGGGCACTTATCTGATCAATAATTTCGGCCAGTGGCAAACTTGAATATTTCTCTTTTTGCAACATTAGGTAACGCAAATCGTCTCTTTCGTGCTCTCTGATAAAAGCCTGAATTTTTGGTTGGAGAAGAATACCCTTATCCATTTATGAGGCTATTTGTAACTAAATATTCAGCTATTTGCACAGCGTTGGTAGCAGCACCTTTTCTCAGGTTATCTGCCACAACCCATAAATTTATGGTGTTTTCCTGGGTTTCGTCTAGGCGTACTCTGCCAACATATACCTTGTTGCTATTTTGGGCATAAAGAGGCATTGGGTATTCGTTGTTTTGCGGATTATCCTTGAGCTCAACACCGGGGGTATTCGAAATTATTTCTTTCGCGTCATCTAAATTAAAGTGCTTAACAAACTCGGCATTTATCGATTCTGCATGACCGCCCATAATTGGCAGCCTTACTGCAGTTGCAGTTACCTGAATAGACTCATCCCTGAATATCTTTTTTGTTTCGTTAACCATTTTCATTTCTTCCTTGGTGTAGCCATTATCAAGAAAAGAGTCGATATGAGGGATCGCATTTAAATCTATTGGGTGTGGATATACTTGTTTACCCATTTCACCCTTGCGTTCAGACAAAAGTTGATCAACGGCAGCCTTGCCTGTACCGGTTACTGACTGGTAGGTTGAAACAACAATTCTTTTGAGTTGAAAAGACTGGTGAAGGTTGGCAAGTGCCAGCACCATCTGAATAGTAGAACAATTTGGGTTGGCAATGATTTTGTCATTCTGAGTTAATGTGTCACCATTTATTTCAGGAACGATAAGCTTGTGTTCCGGACTCATTCGCCAGGCCGACGAATTATCTATCACAAAAGAACCTGCCTCTGCAAAAAGGGGAGCATAAGTTAGTGATGTTTTGCCACCAGCAGAAAAAATAGCAATATCGGGCGCTTCATTTATGGCATCGTCTACGCTTTTGACTGTCCATGACTTACCGTCATAATTAATAGTGCTACCAACCGAGGATTTTGAAGCTACGGGTATTAAGATATCAACAGGAAAAGAGACCTCCTCTAACACTTTAAGGATCTCACCCCCAACGAGCCCGGTTGCCCCAACGATTGCTAGCTTCATAATATTGTTATTTGTAACGGAATTACTATATTGGTATTTATTATTTAATTGTTAGCGCAAAACTAATGAAAGCAACAGTGATTCTTCTCTTGTTGTTAGTTTGGCAAACAGGTTTTTCGCAGTGGAATGACAATTTCGGGGATGGAGACTTTAGTATTAATCCAGCCTGGAGTGGAAATACTGTGGATTATAGTATAGTAAATAGTGCCCTCAGGCTCTCAGCCCCCGCTGTAAGCGGATCGGCTTATTTATCTACGCCGTCAGGGAATATTAATAATGCCACGTGGCAGGTTTCCGTTAACCTTGATTTTAACCCTTCCTCAAATAATTATGCCAAAATATATCTGGCAGCGAGTAATAGCAATCTTGAAGATGGCCTAAATGGATATTTTGTAAAGATTGGCGGGTCTACAGATGAAATAAGCTTATACCGTCAAAGCGGGCTCCAAATAGAAGAAATAATTGATGGCACAGATGGGCGGACGTCTTTGTTCTCGGTTAGCGTTCAGGTATTCATAAGCCGGTCGGAAGAAGGCCAGTGGCAGCTTTCTTCAAGACTAGATGGCGAGGTTGATTGGTTTGTTGAGGGTAATGTTCTCGACAACAACTATTTTCAATCATCTTTTTTTGGGGTTAGCTGCGTATTTACCTCAACGCGCTCAACCAAATTTTCATTTGATAATATAGTGGTAACCGGAGAGGCATTTGTTGATCTTTTGCCTCCGGAAGTTGACACAGTATATTCTTTTGCGGGTAATAAGATAATTGTAAAATTTAATGAAGCGATAGAAAATGTTTCATCACTTACACCTTCCAATTATTTGCTGAATAATCAAACACTTCCTATTTCTATTGTGCCCAGTTCAAGTAGTGTAGAGTTGGAATTTGCAAACTCGCTTGAGGTATTTAATAATATTAGCCTTCAAGGAATAAAGGATGTAGCCCTGAACTCTATCAGAGATACTGTGGTACAGTTTATTTATATAGACTCCCAACCAGTCGCATTTGGTGATATTATAATTAATGAAATTATGGCAGATCCCACACCCGGGGTAGGATTACCGGAAATTGAGTATGTAGAACTATATAACACTTCAGAGAAGGCTATACAAATGACCGAATGGTCATATAGCGATAGATCTAGTATAGCGGGGCTTGATAATATTCTCATATTACCAGACTCCTTCTTAATATTATGTAGTAAAGCCA
>Ga0164315_10004379_pt1 | contig 10949 bp, 6 predicted proteins | sample GuaBasSedimGuay6_FD_113737 | JGI IMG/M metagenome (GOLD analysis project Ga0164315, IMG submission 113737) | Subseafloor sediment microbial communities from Guaymas Basin, Gulf of California, Mexico - Guay6, Core 4569-2, 0-3 cm | ecosystem: Environmental > Aquatic > Marine > Hydrothermal vents >...
GTATATGAAGCGGAACAACGTTTACGGAGATTCGCGCCGTTGTTGCAGATGTTGTTTCCGGAACTCCAGGTGTCAGAAGGCATTATCGAATCTGAACTGCTGGAAGCTCCCTCGATGTTGGCTCAGCTTAACCGGGAAGCAGGTGGCTTGATTGATGGTCGCTTATGGCTAAAAGCGGATCACAACCTGCCCGTGGCAGGTTCTGTGAAAGCCCGCGGCGGTATCTATGAGGTTCTCTGTTATGCCGAAGACCTGGCACTTCAAAAGGGTTTGCTGCAGCCAGGTGGTGACTATCGGGCACTGGCGACACCCAAGGCTCGGCAATTGTTTGAGGCATACACAATTACCGTGGGTAGTACCGGGAATTTGGGGCTAAGCATAGGCATCATGTCATCCGCACTTGGGTTTCAGGCATGTGTTCATATGTCAGTAGAGTCCAAAGCCTGGAAAAAGGAACGGCTTCGCAAACTTGGTGTGGTGGTGGTTGAACACGTTGAGGACTATTCAAAAGCCGTGGCGTCCGGGCGTGCGGCTGCGGACCGTGATCCTTACGTCTATTTCGTCGACGATGAGAATTCAGAACGGCTTTTTCTTGGGTACAGCGTTGCGGCTCTTCGGCTTGAGTATCAGTTACAAGCTGCAGGTATGGTGGTTGATGGTGATAACCCCTTGTTTGTGTACATCCCCTGCGGAGTCGGTGGAGCACCTGGAGGAATAACCTTCGGGTTGAAACAAGTTTATGGCAATGCTGTGCATTGCTTTTTTGCCGAACCCACTCAAGCTCCTTGCATGCTGTTGGGAATGGCTACTCAATTCCAAGGTGACCTCAGCGTTTACGACATTGGGCTGAACGTGGATACCGAAGCCGATGGCCTTGCAGTATCTCAGGCATCGGAGCTCGTAGGTAAGCTGATGAAGCCCGTCTTGTCCGGCATTTTCACGGTGGAGGATCAGCAAATGTTCCGCTCTCTTTACCAGTTGGATGATAGCGAATCGGTAAAGATTGAACCATCAGCGGCGGCTGGGTTTTCCGGACCCGGACTAATATTTGGCACCGACCAGGGTCGCCGATACTTACGCAACAATGGGCTGGAGAACAAAATGAGCCAAAGCAACCACATTGTCTGGACTACCGGTGGGCGTTTTGTGCCTGATGCCGAGTACAGAAACTTCAAAGCTCGAGGTAAATCCCTGTGCTGTACAAAATGAGTGAGAAGAGTCAGATTCATCCCAGGTTGCTACATTGCGATTCGCCAGTATTACAGAGAACTAAACCCTTAAGGACATAAATCATGCCAAAGGTCTTATTGAACAACCTGCAAGCCTATGTTGAAAGCCTGGTTGAAAAACACCAGGTTCCAGCGGCCTCATTGGCTGTCTGGCACAATAATCAGCTGTACCGGGCGGCAGCCGGTATTTTAAACAGGGAAACCGGAGTAGCCGCTACCCCCGATTCCATTTTTCAAATCGGTTCCATTACCAAGGTGTTTACCGCCAGCCTGGTGATGCAGCTGGTGGACGAAGGCCGGGTTGAACTGGATAGACCTGTGAAGCATTATGTGCCGGATTTTCAGATAGCTGATCCCAGCGCCACAAAAACAATAACAGTTCGCCAACTACTGAATCATACCAACGGCATGATGGGAGATTTTTTTCCCGATGATGCTCACGCCGAGGGCAACCTGATCGCACGTTATGTGGATCGTTGTAATCTGCTGCCTCAAATCCACCCACCCGGAGCCCTTTATTCTTATTCCAATGCTGCTTTTGCAATAGCCGGTCGCTTGATCGAAGTGGTTTCGGGCGTCTCCTGGTTTACCTCGGTCGAGGACCGTATTTTCAAACCCTTGGCCATGCAAACGGCGGTTGCACGCCCAACTGAAGTACTGCGTTACAGCACCGCCATGGGTCATGTGTTGAATTCGGAAGCATCAGAAAAATGGTGTCTTGCAGATGAGTGCTATTTAACCCTTGGGCAAGCACCTGCAGGCTCAACCTTGATGATGTCGGCATCAGATCTTATTAAGTTTGCCAAGGCACATCTTTATCAGGGCCAAACTGAGTCTGGCAGTAGCTGGTTATCTTCAAGCGCTGCTAATCAGATGCAGGAATCACAATTTCACTTACCGCCGTTATCCGGTGTTTTCGATCAGTTTGTCGGAATAGGCTGGGGTAAATCCGTATTCAAACAAGGTGGCACGACCATGATCAGCCACAATGGTGCCACACTTGGCTTTGAATCCATGCTGCGCCTGATTCCGGAACTGAATCTGGCTTTCGCTATTTTGGTCAACGGCGTCGAACCAGGTGTGATGGCAAACATCGGTGGAGAGTTGATGACCGCCTTGACTGGCATCAACCTGAAAGAACCGGAACCAGCAGAGCGTGCTGCCCAAGGTACAGATCTTGATCAGTTTACGGGTCGCTATGAGTCTTTCAACAGTGTCTATACAGTGACCCTGAATGATGACCACCTGGTGGCCACACTGCTCTATAAAATTGATCCTGTCCCAGCGTTGAAACTTAATTTAATACCGATTGGGGAAGGCGTTTTTGCTACTTATGGGGAAGATGACCAGCGTCTGGCCAACATTGCATTTATCTTTGATAAAACCAGTGAGACCCCAAGGTATTTGTTTGCCGAAGGCAGGTTGAATATTCACTCACAAGGAAGTATCTGATGTTAAGAAGCGAAGCAGATCGACTCACCAGGGTAATTGTCAGTACACCAGTCCAGGAGTACACCAAAGCTGAGAATCTTAAGGCCCATAACATTCTTGAACCCGCTGACAAGGAGACCGCAGTCCGGCAGCATGACCTGATCAAGGAGACGATGCGGTTATTTGGTGTGCAGGTCATTGATGTGCCGGAACTCGAAGGTCATCCCAATTCGGTTTTCACGCGGGACACAGCATTATGTACCCCCGACGGCTACGTTTATCTAAGACCAGGGATTTCCACACGGGAGAAAGAGGCAGATTGGATGGCCGCTGTACTCGAAGATATTGGCGAGCCGTGTGTGGGTCGGATCATGGCGCCCGGGTCAGTCGATGGCGGTGACGTAGTTCTGACAAGTGATGTGGCTTTCGTTGGCTTGTCCCAACGGACAAACGAGGAGGGGATCCGTCAGTTGACCCAAATACTTGGAGATATGGCGTATGAAGTTCGGACCGTGCCATTGCCAACAACCATTCTGCACCTGGACAAAGTACTTATGCCGGTTAGGCCAGGCCAGCTTCTGGTAAGCCAGAACGTAGTCTCCCAAAAGTCTCTCGACGGATTTGAATCTATCGATATCGAGTGTTCAGGTCCCAGCATGTCAAACATCATCTGTCTCGGTGATGGCGAAATTATCGTAGGCGCAAGCAATGAGGGCGCTATTCTGAAACTGGAGGGAGAGGGTCTGAAACTACACGTATTGAGCATGAGTGAATTTTCGAAGGGTGATGCGGGTCCGAATTGCCTGATCATGCCGCTGGAACGAAAGGCTTCACGCTAAACCCGACAGGCTCCTGGCCCGGACAGTTTCGCTTTTCCAAAACCATACTTTCGCTAATTCTGATATGCCGCACGTATTGACGGCGCTAGTATTGTTGCGGAAGTTATTTGTGGGGATATGAATTTGGCGAACCGGGGTGTATCCCGGTACGACTTGAGGAAAGTTAATATGAGTATTCAAATACAAAGGTACGCACAGCAGAAAGTCCAGACAGTTTTTCAATCCATTTTTTTAACTGTGATTGTCATGTCCGCATTTGGCGCAACCGCACAAGCACAGGAAGAAAACACCCTGGTGCTGGAAGAGGTCATCGTAACGGCGACGAAGCGTGCGACAGTGGCCCAGGACACGCCGATCAGCCTTACTGCCATGACAGAAGATTTCATGGAGCAAGCAGGTATTCTATCTGTAACAGAACTCAGTGATGCCGTGCCCGGACTCAATATTGTTGACAATGGCGCAGGTAATAGCCTGGTGGAAATCCGCGGTATTGCCGCTGGCGCCACCTCCGTCCAGAGTGGGCCAACGGTGGGTATTTACATCGATGAAATGACCGGTGCGACCTCGGGCGGTACCGCGCCGGATGCGGCCCTGTTCGATGTTGAGCGGGTGGAGGTATTGCGTGGCCCACAAGGTACTCTGTTCGGTGACGGTTCCTTGTCCGGCACCATACGAATCATTACGAACAAACCCGACTCGACTGACTTCTACGGCCGTGCTACTGGCCAGGTTGGCTCGACCAAAGATGGAGGCACCAACTACGGTGTTCGGGGCATGATCAATATTCCCCTGGCTGAAGACAAGCTCGCTCTGCGAATCATAGCCGGTTATCGCGAAAATGATGGCTGGTACGACAATATCAATCCCAGCTTCCTTGGCAGTGATCCAAAAAACACCAACAGCGAGGAGATGGTTGATTTTCGAGCAGCGCTGCGATGGACGCCGATGGACGACCTGACCGCAGATTTGGTATATTTCCATGCCGATACAGATCTTCAGGACAGCTTTTTCGGCAACACACAAACCACGAAAGACAGCTATATTTATGAACCACGTACTTCGGATGATGATGCTGTTTCTTTGACCTTAATTTATGATGTTGGTGATGTGGAGATTGTTTCCGCGACCGGCTTTTATGAACAGGATCTGGCTTCTCGCCGTGATGCAAGCAACCTGGGTATTCCGATGAACCTATACTTCCTTGGCCGCTTGATAGATGCTGGTTGGGCAGATAGCACCCTGAATAATGAGGTTTTCAGCCAGGAAATTCGAATTTCGTCTGTGGGTGACAACGTTATTGACTGGACCGTTGGCGGCTATTACCGCAAGGACGATCGGAACTGGACTTTCAAACTTGATGGCGAACCGCCCGCCCCATATGACATTCTTGAGGACTATTTCATTATCGATAACAAATCCTGGGCCGTTTTTGGTGAGGCCACCTGGCACATCAACGACCAATGGGAATTGCTTGGCGGCCTGCGTTATTTTGACACCAGTCGCTCCTCCGATTTTGAAATATGGGGCGTGCTCGCAGGGCCACCGATGGGTGTTCAATCAGCATCCGCATCCGAAGATGTGGTTTCTCCAAAGCTCGCTCTCACTTATTTCCCATCGGATAATGTGACCCTGTATGCACAGGCTTCCAAGGGTTTTCGTGCCGGTGGTGCCAACGCGACGGCCCCGCTGATCCCAATCTTCAACGGTGGGGCGACCATTGATGATTCGTTTGACTCAGAGACCCTGTGGAACTATGAGCTTGGTGCCAAATCTTTTCTGTTTGATCGCCGTATGATGCTGAACGCCTATCTCTTTCTTATGGAGTGGCAAGACAGGCAGGTGGCCGCAATCGACGGCTCGGGACTATTGGACTTCGTCGTAAACGCCGGTGACGCTGAAAGCGTTGGTCTTGAGATGGAAGCGACGGTGAATCTGACCGACGAGCTTCAACTGCAGGGGTCGATCACTTTTCTTGATACCGAGTTCAAAGATGATGTTGCAAACCCGGTGACAGGTTTGCCGCTAACTATCAAAGGTAATGAACTACCGAGAGCAGCTAATTTTTCAGCTTATATTGCACTGAATTATGTACGGTCTTTATCGTCAGGGCTCGAGGGCATGTTCAACATCAACTATACCTATGCGGGTAAGAACTTTTCAGATTCCCAGAACATACCCTTATTTGAGAATGACAGTGGAAATATCCTCAATCTTCGCGTCGGTATACAGGGCGAAAAGTTTGGTGTGTTCCTGTTCGGACAGAACCTGACCAACGATGATCAAACCTTCGTCCAGGGTATACGCGACTCAGGCGCAGCGTTTGGGTGGCCGACGGCAATAGCCGGGAATTACAGGCGGCCACTTACGTATGGAATTGAGGCGAGTTTCTGGTTCTAGAAGTGAAATAAGCAAACAGTGAGACCTGCGCGAATCCGCGCAGGTTATTTCATTTGTTGTTAGTTGTTCGCAAAATCATTGGAATATATATCAATGTGGAAGAGTCTGGCAACCTCCTGGGCAATTTTGCTTGGCATAGGATTCATGATGATTGCCAATGGCTTGCAAGGCACTTTGCTAGGTGTGCGTGCGACCATGGAAGGTTTTTCAACTTTCACCATTGGCGTCATGATGTCGGGTTATTTTATTGGCATTTTTGCCGGTTCCTTCATCACGCCGTACCTGGTTAAACGTGTCGGTCATATCCGGGTGTTTTCGGCGCTTGCATCGCTGGCCTCCATTTCAATATTGTTCCACGGTTTATTTATTAACGCCTTTGTCTGGATGGGCGCGCGCATCATCACTGGTATTTGTTTTGCCGGGTTCTATGTGGTAACCGAAAGCTGGCTGAATGACCTCGCGAGTAACGAAACCCGTGGGAAGGTCCTGTCTGTTTACATGGTGGTCGTCACAATGGGCCTGGGTTCCGGGCAGTTCCTGTTGAACCTTGCAAATCCTGACACTATAGAGTTGTTTATTTTGATTTCAGTGATTATTTCCGTCGGTCTGATTCCAGTGTTGCTTACTGCAAAACCGGCACCATTGTTTGAGTTATCGACAAAAATGTCATTGATCAAGTTGTATCGGGCCTCTCCGCTTGCGGTGATTGCCACCTGTTTGACAGGAATGGTACATGGCACCATTTTTGGCCTTGGAGCGGTTTATGCCAGTGCGGTACTAGTCGATATCAAGTTGATCTCGTGGTTTATGGCTAGTTTCATGTTCGGTAGCCTGGTGTTTCAGTGGCCGGTGGGATATCTCTCCGACCTCTTTCCGCGAAGAATCATGTTGGCCGTTTTGTCTGCGGTTTCCATTGCAGCCAGCGTAATTGCTGTTGCCATACAAAAAGATGAACCACTATTCTACCTAACCATCATGTTACTCGGTGGTGCCGCAATTCCGATGTACTCAATCTGTATTGCCTACGCCAACGATCGTCTCGAACCACAACAAATAGTGGCGGCGAGCGGTAGTCTGATCATGGTTTCAGGTATTGGATTGAGTGTCGGTCCAATCACTATTGCCTTCCTTATGGATATTTATGGTGTTGAGTTCTTTTTCTGGGGCATTGCCGGTATTTTCATCCTATCCCTTGGTTTTGCACTCCTGCGTATCCAGTCGAGCCATGGAATTTCAGCAGAAGAACAAGGCAAGTTAATCGCCAGTGGCCCAATTGGTACCCCGATTGCCGAATACTACGCACCTGATGCAATCGATTACGCCGAAACCATTGCCAACGAGGCAATTGACCTGCCGAAGAAAAGTGAAGTGGAGTAAATATGAACTGGCAAAACTTATATAAAGAAAAACTGGTAAGTGTTGAAGAAGCCGCCGGAGTTATTAAGTCTGGCGACAAAATTTGGCTACCAGGTGCGACAAGTCTACCTGTTGATATCATGAAGAGAATTGATGCTCGCCGTGATCAATTACATGGAGTAAAAATTGTTTCAGGCTTAGTGTTTTATCCGTTTGAATTTTTGAAAGGGGACATTAATAATAACATTCAATATTACAGTAGCTTCCTTGGCCCCGTTGAAAGAGCCATGCTTAAAGAAGGTAATGTCAATCTTATCGTCAATCAATTTTCCCAGTTAGCTCAAGTTATTCAAGAAAAGCACCCCTGTAATCTAGCCATATTTGAATGCTCTGAGCCAGATGAAAATGGCTATATGAGTTATGGTCCAGCAGGATCACTGGCTAATGCCAAAGCAAAAGAGCTTGCAGAAACCATCATTGTTCAAGTCAACAAGAAAACCCCTTACCTCTATGGTATTGATGCTCATATTCACGTTTCTGAAGTTGATTATATATGTGAGCAATCCCGTGATCTTGTCGAAGTACCCAGCACTGTTCCAGATGGCGATGAGAGCAAAATAGCCGCTTTTATTGTTGATAAAATTAAAGATGGTTCGACTATTCAATTAGGTATTGGCAGTATTTCTGATGCAGTTGGAAAATTCCTGGGAAGTAAAAAAGACTTAGGTATCCATACTGAAATATTTACAAATTCAATGGTTAAATTGGTCCAAAAAGGAGTGGTTAACAATACCAAAAAAAATATTCATCAAGGTAAATCTGTAGTTGCTACTGCGATCGGGGATAAACAACTACATCAATTTATTGATAAGAATGACTCAGTTGAAGCGCGTGCTGCCTCCTATGTAAATGATCCTAATGTCATTGGACAGCATGATAACTTTGTTTCTATTAATAGCACTATTGCGGTCGATCTTACCGGACAGGTGTGCTCTGAGACCATAGGTTTTACACAGTACAGCGGTACGGGTGGCCAGCTTGATTTTGTCCGAGGAGCCAGATACTCCAAAGGGGGAAAGTCATTTATTGCGTTAAAATCTACTGCAATAACTAAAAAAGGCATGGTCTCCAAAATCTCTTGCAGCTTGCAGCCAGGATCCGTTGTGACAGTACCCAGAACAGAGGTACAGTATATTGTTACTGAGTACGGGATAGTAAACTTGTGGGGCACAGATATTCAGTCAAGAGTAAAAGCAATGATATCAATTGCTCACCCGAATTTTAGAGAAAAATTAACTTCTGAGGCGGTAGAAGCAGGTCTGCTTTGTTAAACCTGCGCAAATCTTATTTGCTTTGATGTGGCGCCCTAACAACAATTCATTCGCTTGACAAGTTCATCAATAAAAAGATCCACTAAACTGTTCTGACGGGCATTTTTGGCAAAGAAAACTGCATTATCTACCGAATAAAAGTATTTGCTCGGTTGAATCTTCCGAAGTTCACCAGAAAGCAGATAAGGTTCGGCAAAATAGTCCGGCAGGAATCCCAGATAAACGCCTGATTGTATCAGCATCAAACGGGCGCTCATGTGGTTGGCAATTGCCTCAAGCGGGAACCTGGCGGTTAAACCAGCTGCTTTTGGAGTCAGCTTAAAGCCCGCACCAGCAAGATTCTGTGATTCAACGGTAGCCGTATTCAATGTGCTAACCGGGGCTTTGAAAAATCGATGTTTCTTACCGCAATAGAGGTGACATTGATGGCTGGGAGTTGCTATATATTCGAGTTCTGCGCGAGGGTTAAAAACCGTACCAATGCATATGTCCACCTTGCCATCCAGCACATCGTGTTCTGTTTCATCCACCCCATGGGCAAGTATTTCCATTTGTACATCGGTAGCCGAATTCTGAAAGGCCGCTACAACTTCGCAGATAGCCTTGTAGTCAGGTATATTGAGCACGTCATCGGGTATGGCGATACGCAAAAGGCCTTTATGTTCCGACTTAATACGGACGATATCCTGACCGAACTGGTCTATGGAACCGAACAATTCGTCAGTGACACGGATCACGCGTTCGCCCTGGGGTGTCAGGCGAAATCCTGGCCTACCCCTGCCGCGCTCCATCAGCTTGATGCCCAGTCTGTCTTCCAGTTCTGAAATCCGGTTACTGATTCGCGACCGACTGATATTGAGTTCGATCTCGGCAACGGCAAAGTTGCCACATTCCACCACCGATCTAAATACTTTTAACTGGCGTAGTTCAACATCAGCCAGCCTTCTGAAAGTTCCACCAGGTGTGTGTTTCATATTTTTACGCCTGTTAAATTTGACACTAAAAAGGAATAAGGACTACTTTAAGTTTCATATTTCAAAACCATACTTTCACTTATTATGGCCTTTCGAAATACGCATGTCATACATATTGGTTCGAAAAACCGAAACCATTGCTTAGTTTAAATGGATATGAAAGGACTAACGCGCTAGGTATTATCCATTGGTTAAAGTAGTGATCCCCGTTTGAATGTTTGAGGAGTATTTTGCAAAACCTGAACAATAGTGGAAATGACCTTTCTTTAAAGGGGATGTGGCTTTTTTCGCTGATGTATCTGCCGTTGGGGCTGATGCATGGCCCAGCGGCCGGCATTCTCGCCTCCATTTATGTATCACATTTTGGGCTTAGTCTGGCAACTGTGGGCTTTGTAACCCTGATTGTGCGATTGTTTGACGCCGTTACGGATCCACTGGTTGGATATTATTCCGACCGGTCAGAGACCCGTTGGGGGAAGCGGAAACCGTTTGTTCTGGGTGGTATGCTCATCGTATGTCTGGCTATTTATTTTGTCTACTTTCCCGGAGAAAGCCCTTCTATCACATATTTTCTTGGTTGGTTTGCCCTGCTTTATCTCGGTTGGACAATCATGGAAATCCCCTCACTGGCCTGGGCGGTTGAGTTAACCAGTTCCGGACCGGGACGAATACGGATTTTTATGTTCCGCAGTATGATGACCTCCGGTGGGACGGCATTGCTATTCGCTATTCCTTTCCTGCCGATATTCCTCTCCAGTGAGATCACGCCGGAAACACTCCGTTGGGTTGGCTGGATTGGTTTGGTATTGCTACCCCTGTTCACGATGGTAGCGCTGGTTTTTGTTAAACAGGGTCAGAATTTTGCGGTGCAGGAACAGTCTCAGTTACTGCCGTTTCTGAAATCAGCATCTCGAAACGGTCCGTTTCTGATCTACCTCACAGTTGCCTTGTTGTGGGGGATCGGCACCGGTATGTATTTTGCTCTCGCCTTTTTATTTTTCACCCAGGTACTTGGATATGTCCAAGGCTTTGCCGTCATCGGTTTACTCTCGCTTGTCGTTGCGATACCCGCTTATTATTTCTGGGTAAAAGTAAGTGACAGAATTGGAACGCGCCGGATGTGTGCGATCGCCAATTTCTGCGTACCCCTTTTTCTTCTGCCCATTGCTTTCATACCTCCTGGAAAGGAATATTTCCCACTGACATTAACACTCATCTGTTTGGCTCAAAGCTCCGCCAGCGGTTGGTTTGTAGGAGGCAAGGCCTTGCTTGCCGATGCTGCTGATTTCGACCTTCTGAAAACGGGCGTCAACCGGGCTGGTAAGTATTTCTCATTTGAGACGTTTGTAAACAAGGCGAGTAATGGTCTGGCAGGTGGCATCGCCTTCGCGA
>Ga0164315_10004381_pt1 | contig 10943 bp, 10 predicted proteins | sample GuaBasSedimGuay6_FD_113737 | JGI IMG/M metagenome (GOLD analysis project Ga0164315, IMG submission 113737) | Subseafloor sediment microbial communities from Guaymas Basin, Gulf of California, Mexico - Guay6, Core 4569-2, 0-3 cm | ecosystem: Environmental > Aquatic > Marine > Hydrothermal vents...
TCAGCGGGTGGTGCAAATGATATGCTCTACGCAGGCACCGAGGACAGCAGCGTATGGGCCACTGTTGACAGTGGAAAGACCTGGACGGCTCATACGAGCGGGATCGGAAAAGGTCTGACAGCGTCCACGCCAGTGGCAGACGCCAACAACAAAGGGTTTGGCCTGATAAAGGATAACAAAGTGACGGCATTACCAGGTTGTCTCTCTGAGAAATGGACGGTGGCCTGTATCGCTGAATCTCCCAATGGCGGCAGCTTCAGCATCACAGGTACGGTTTCAGGCCGGCAGACGGACTATGATATCACGACCGGAACCTACACCATTCCCAATGTGCTGAGTTTCACTATCCTTGATGATACCGGAAGCAGTGGCATCGGCGGATTCGAAGTGGGTGACACGTTCACTTTTAATACCACAAGAGATCCGGGAAGAAACATCAGAAGCCTTCTGGCGGATCAGGGGAACAATCTGCTGTATGCCGTGACATTGGGAGAACTCAGTTCTCATTCGGTGGGGAACATCTATGTTCACGAGCTGAATCCTGACGGTTCCATAGCACCGGGAGACTGGCGAGAAGCCAACACAGGGCTTCCCCAGTATGACCCGCCCGATGACACGACGCTTTTTGCCCAGCATGTCATTGCCCCGAATATCCCCGGAAACCCGACGGCCCTTTATATCGGCGGGGAAGGGATCAATTTCTACAAGGCCACAAGCGGTCTGGATACCGGAGAGCTGATATGGCAGGAGAGCAAGAACGGTCTGAGCAATCTCATCATGGCTCGGATGCCTGTATTGTTCTCAGGCTTGTGTGAAAGCAATATGTATCAGGAAGATTCAGGGTTTGTTTCACTCTATATCCAGGACAAAAATGGCAATCCGCCAGTTGCCGGTACCAAAGTCATTGTACGTAAAACAGATTCTGAAGGAAAGGAATCCACCCTTATGAACTACACCTACCCGGATACCCTGACTCACACTGGAACGTGGAGAGACCCTTCAGATTCCACAACCAACAATCCTTACCGGTTCTACCTGGGGCTTGGTGACGGAATATCATTGGAAATGGAATGGGCGTGTTCAGATGCCGTTCCGGGATGCTCATCAGGAGATTAAGGAATCTTCCAATGAAGAACCTGTGGATTAATCCGTAGGTTATTGCATGGCGGTCAGGGATTTTTCCCTGGCCGCTTTTTATTTGTTCAAACCGGCTCATCTGGGAAATGAAAGGGGACAGGGGGGATTGTTACGGCGGCATCACTTAAAATCCCTCCGCCCCCCTTTTTTAAAAGGGGATTGAGGGGGATTTTACACAGCAGTACAGCATTTCCTGAGTCCGTAACCCTCTGTCTGTCCGATTCCCAGTCCGACGGGAGCCGGGGCGGCCCCTGAGCCTGTCGAAGGGAAGTAGCCCGAATGATCAGGGACATCGCCAGTCTTTTCTGTCGGACGAATTTACAAACCCCGCCCAGCTATGAGGCCACACCTGATTTTTCAAATTCCATATCATTCACATGTTTTCTTCATATTTCCTCCACAATTCACTGCTATTGTCCCGGACAAATCATGGTGACCACTTCGGCAGGCTCTGTGAGCATTGATGATGGTAGAAAGCAAAGCGGAAAAATTTTAACGCAACTTTATTTAAGGAGGAGAAGAAAATAACTCAGAAACTTATTATGGCAATGATTCTCGTTATTGGTCTTGTGACCGGGGGCATGGCTTTTGGAACTGAAACGGATATGGGTGACCCGGAGCGCCGTCCGGGACATCGTCCGCCGCATCCCCCAAAAGGCCCTCTGGGGCTGCTCATGAAATGTCAGGCGGACAACATTCATGCAGAGGTGCTTGCCCGGATCACGGGACAGTCTGCGGAAGCCCTCAGAGAAGCCATGAAGGAGACGCATATGAGAGCGCTTCTGAAAACTTACGGAGTTGACAGGGAAACCTTCCGAGCGGCAATGGATAAGAAGGCTGCTGAGCAGGTTCAGGAAGCAGCGGATGACAGGCGTATCACCCAGGAACAGGCGGCAGATATTCTTGATAAGATCGCCAATCCACCGGACAGAGATGAAGCAGAACCGGGAAGCTTGTAAATGGCATAACCTGCCGCTCACATGATTCCAATCTCAGGGGCACGTCCGTGACGTGCCCCTGTCCCGGATGCGACCTGCCCGGGGAAACCAGACGGTGGGCATCCCGCCCGGGAAAAAGATATCCCGAAGGGATTGCATAAGCCACCCCAGGGTCAGCGCAGCGCCATCCTGGGAAACCTGTGTTTTTTGTTATCTGTCCCCAGGGTGATCACCCTGGGCTGGAATATGAGACCCCTTCGGGGTGGCCTCTGACTGAGCTGAGGTCTAAGGATTGTCCAAGTTATTTCTTTACAAGCCCTACGGGGGGAAGTGTTTTCCAAAATTAAGGCTTTGTGAGATTGTAGTATGTTTGGATGTCTGTTGCGGTCAGGGCTTTGTCGTAGACATAAACCTCATCAATGGAGCCATGAAAAAAAGCAGCAGTCCCTCTTGAATCGGCGCCGATGCTCAGATCAACAGTCTGCCCAGGCAGCGTTTCTGCCATCGTGGTAGCTACGGTTAGGACTCCGTCATAATAAAGATTCATCACTGTATCTGTCTCGCTGTAAGTAACAGCTAAATGATGCCATTCGTCAAGAGGCATTGCGCTAATGGCAGATTTATCTGTCACAACAGGAATCAATGCCAATAAATCATCTCCGATGCCACCGTATGGTATTCCATTGTCAATACCTAAAAAGCAAAAACTGTCTCCGTCTCTTCTGGAAATGATCTTTGCATATTGTTTTCGATTTGATTCCTTCACCCAAGCCATCAATGTTATTTTGCCAGTATATTTCAAGCATGAATCAGATACCAGAATATAATCGCCTGATCCGTCAAAACTTGCTGCCTGCTCAAGTACATCCTCAACATAGACCTCACTAGGAACATAAGCCACATCACCATGTTTTATTCCATCATTTCCATTCCCACTCTGATCGTTGGCATTTCCTTCCAGGGGATAGTACAGCTCTGAAACGCAAGGCACATTATAAATATCCCGAATTTCATTAAGGGATAAGGCTCTGTTGTAAACAAACACCTCATCAACAATACCGCGGAAAAAGGCCGCAGTCCCTTCAGAATCTGCTCCGATGCTTACATCAACGCCTTCTGTTGCTGGTAAAATTTTCATCACGCTGACAGTTTCTTTCAAAACGCTATCGTAATAAATGTGCATTTTATCGTCTCCGTCATGGTAAGAAAAAGCGATGTGGTGCCATTCATCTGAAGGTAAAGAGACTTTTTTACCAGTGACCGTATATGAGGAACCATTTCCAATGCCGCCGTATGGATTTCCGCGGTCAACGCCGAGAAAATAAAAATAGCTCCCGTTCCTCCTGGAAATGATCTTTCCATACGTCTTCTGCGTTGTTTCCTTCACCCAGGCTGCCAGTGTCAGCTCTCCGGTTATTCTCAGATCAGGCGCATCTCCCACGCCAACAAATTCACTATTCGCATCAAATTCCATGGCATGTCCGACCTGTCCGTCAGCCTCCTTTGTCGCACTGTTTATCGTCCCATTATTATTCCCGTAATCATCTCTTCCCTGATCACATGGGTCATCAAAACTCCAGTAAGACACCAGACCGTTGGTGACAGGTGGTATGGGAGAGTCAGGTGAAGGGAGGGCAGCAGACATGTTCTTAATGGTTTCAAATGCAGTCCCCCCATGTATGATGGCTGAGGATGTCACCTCGCAATCAGATATGACAAGTTTAAACTGATCACCGTTGGACAGTGTATAAGTGCCACTTGTCGCTCCCGAAGTCTTGGCAAACCGTATCCCTGACTCGGCAACATATTGCGCCTTATGAAAGCTGTTCGCATGAATCCCGCTGTGTATGGAGGTTTTGTTCATGGAGACAACACCGGCACTCAGCACAGCGATAAGCGTTATGGTGACGGCCACAGCAATTAGCACAGAGCCTTTCTGATCTGAAATACACATAATTTCCTCCCTTAGTCTCTGAGAAACACTCGGTCTGTGAAAGTGGTGGAAGTGTCTCCGGCTCCGTCCAGTTCCAGGGTGATCTCAATAATGGATGAGGCCGCTGAATAGCTTGTTGAAGGGGATGACGGGGTGCTGTATGAGTCATAATATTTCAGATCAAACGCGTTCACATCATCTGTCAGAATCACTTCGTCACTGGCGGCTGTGTTTTCGTCGAACAAGAGCTGCTTTGTGGCATTGTCCCATCGGATCTGATGCGATCCGGTCAAACGGGAGTTGGTAAAGATGATGGCGATGGAAGTTCCAGAAGACAGGATCGTGTCAGATGTCAGTTCTTTGACAAGCCGGGACATGACAATCTGCGCCTTTTGAACGGTCTCCGCATTCTTTTTTGAAAAGATGAATCCGTTTGCAAGCTGGACAATTCCCATGCCCGCTATGGAGGCAATCATTCCGATGATAAACAAAGATGCGATGATTTCCACAAGCGTGAAGCCACGGTTATTTGGATGTTTGTAATTCATAGTCATTTTAAGCTGCTCATGGGTTTAGTCCGTAATGGTGAATAAAGATGTCAGTCTTCCGCCTTCCTCATTTGTGATGGTCACTTTCAGGATGGTGGCAGGATCCCCATCCGCCATGCCCGCGTCATCCTCTTTGAAATTCGCCCCGTCTGGCTTGAATTTGATGAATTTTGTTTCATCTGACACCACAGAATAAGTGCCGTAGGCATTGGCCTCAACCTGATTTTTCAAAGTTGACAATGCCTCTTTCCAGATCACACTGCCGTCTGTAATGTCGCTCACCCCAAAATCAGGTGCCGCCGACCATGTGGTCTTCCATATTGGCTCTGTGGTGGCATGGCTGGTTCCGGAAGTGACACAGACATAGCGATATCCGTTCTGCGTAGTCGGGGTTACAATATCACCGGCGACATACGCATGTCCGGCTTCCCATTGTGCCGTACTTTCCAGATGGTTTTCATAGTCAGAGATGATGTTTTCCATAACGGCATGGAGTTCAAGCGAATCTTTTAACCTGGCAATCTGGAGGCTGCTCTGAGAAAAAGATGAACTGGCATATGAATACATCATGGTCCCCAGAACCGAGGCCGTCACCAGGGTGACAATGATTTCTATGAGGGTGAATCCGCTTTGGCTGTTTTTCAGAGGTGATTTCATGGAATATACCCCGTATATTTTGTTATGGTAATCTGTGCCGTGCCAAAAAGCTCAATGGTCTGGGTCGCTGTGCCCGGGCTTCCCCAGTTGTCAAAAGAGACAGAATCTCCTGTTGATTTGATTGTGCCTCCTGAAGTGATGGCGTTTGATGCTATGGTAATGGTATGAGAATCCTCCCTATCGCCGTCGTCCTCCTCATCCTCAGTGTAGTATCTTGCATTAGGGAATTTCGCTTCCTGTTTATTCGCAGGATCGCTATTGCTGACCTTCCATAAGGAATATGAATCCTTCTCATCTGGCGGGCTTCCCCCATATACTGCAAAAACGACTTCCCAATGATAATCATCATTGACTAATGACAATGACTGAGCATAGCGCAGATGATTTTTTAGTTTTTCTGACATGTTGGCCTGATTTGAATCATCCAGTGTGACAAGGCTGGTCACAACCGCCCCCACTACAGCAATCATCGTCATAGCGGCAAGCAGTTCAAACAAAGTCGTCCCACGATTATTCATGAAAGGGATGTTCATATTTGCTGAACCTTTTCAATATATGTGCGATATCTCTGAAGTATGCCTGAAAGAAACAAGCCCATAAGGATACCCGCGCTTGTGAAGCAGAGAACCCCCAGGATGCTGATGGGAATGATATCGCAGAATTTATAGGCGATCATCCCGTTAATCAGGACGATGCCAATATAAAAAGATGTGATCACATAAGCGACTCTGATGGAAAAAATGTTTCTCCGCATTAGTAAAACGCCCACAGCCACGAAGACAAAGGCGGTGACCAGCACGAATTTTGGCTGCAACATGATCCATTGGGGAATCATCACCTCCGCATGAATTTTTTTCAGTCCGAGGATGAAGACAATCCCAACGATAAGATAGAAATATCCGGCTGCAAGGAAACACAGGGAACAGTCCGTTCCGGTGATCTTTCTTTCTGGAAATGTTCCCTCCCAGCTACTCGGGATGCCCGATAGGACTCCTTTTATTCTAAAGAAAAAGTTCTGGCGAGGAGCGGAAATCCGGCCCATCACCAGATGGGTAAAATCATCAGGCGGAATGAGCTGCGGGGTATTCCTGGCGATGCGAATCATATGTCTGAATTCATCTTGCATGGTGTCTTTTCACTTTCACGGAGCCATCAGCTCTCTGAGTTTTTCAAGCCCCCGGTAAACCCTCATTTTCGCGGCACTCAGGGAAATTCCCAGGATTTCGGAAACTTCCTCAAAGGATAAGTCCTGGTAATATCGTAAGACGACCGCTGCTCTGAGCCGGATCGGAAGTTTTCCGAGGCATTGTGCCAGCCAGTCTGCTTCCTGCTGTCGGACAAGAATCTGCTCAGGGTTATTTGTATCTGAGGCAAGGGTTTCCGGTTCCGACACGGCGAAAAACGTCTTTTTTTTCAGATAATTCCGTGTCAGGTTGAGAGCGATGGCGCAAAGCCAGGTGAAAAAGCGTTTCTTTGTGTTAAAACGCCAGAGCGATTCATAAGTCCTCACAAATGTTTCCTGGGCCAAATCCTCAGCATCTTGGTAATTCCCTGTCATTCTGCAAATCAGATTGAAAACAGGCCCTTTGTACTTTTCCACGATAAGAGTGTATTGGTCATGATATCCCTTCAGAATATGCTCTATGATTGTTTTTTCCTGTCTCTGATTCATATACAATTCCGGGGGGAGAAAAGTCACATTAGGATATTCAGGATTCACGGATTTTAGGATGAATATGGCATAAGCTTTTTGAATCCTTTTGTTTTAAGAAATGTGGGAAAGCAAATGGATGAAGTGAAGGCTCGCCCATTTGCTCCCTTGTATCATAAAGTCGTTGCAGAAACCATCACAATGAATTACGAATATCAGCAGATCAGAAAGTCTGGCAGCTTGGATCCCAAATGCCCCCTCTGCGGCAGGGATGTTAAGTTCTTACCGAAGCAGTGTCAGTTACGGTTTTTTTAATTTTATGGGAAATTATGATACGGGCCTCTGACCACGGAATTTCGCACTCAGGATTTTTTTTCTCAAGGACGCAGAGGTTCTTATTTTTAAGCAGAGACAGAGGACTTGACAGCCCTGCTTTCGTAAAGGGGCGGCTGAAGTGTTCTGAGCATTCTCATATCTCACTTTCAATCCTGACAAGGCAGTTCAAGCTTATCTGAGTTCTGACCGCAGAAGGCCGCAGCGTTTTTTCAGATATGAGTTCAGACCGTTCTTACATATTCTCTGCGTCCTCTGAGCCTCCTTCGCGTCCTCTGCAGTTAAAAAACTGGAAAAAGTTACACTCATTTGGAAACAGGAGATTCCGATGATCACAAAAGAAGACGGATTTGATCTGCATCTGAAATGGGATGGGCCAGAGCCCAGACGCTACGCGTTCACGGCGATCATCCTGTTTGTGTCACTCATCATCATCTATGGGAACAGCTTCCACTGCATATTTCATTTTGATGATTATGATAATATTACTGAGAATCAGAATATAAAAATGGAAACACTGTCCTGGGAAAACGTGAAAAAGACCTTCTGTGGCCGGAGTTACGATCAACAAAGCAGGATCACCCGCCCCATATCCTATCTCAGTTTTGCCCTGAACCACTACATCAGCGGACCGGATGTTTTCGGATACCATGTGACCAATTTTGTCATTCACTATCTGGCAGCGGTCTTCCTGTTTTTGCTGCTTTACAGAACCCTGCGACTTCCCGTGCTGAGCAGACGCTATGAAAAAGCAGCCTATGCCGTTGCACTGCTTTCCGCTTTCATATGGGCGACGCATCCCATACAGGTTTCAGCCGTCACCTATGTTGTGCAGCGGATGGCGAGCATGGCGGGGATGTTTTACATCATGGCCATGTATTTCTATGTCAGAGGAAGGACGGAACGCAGAATCAGAAAACGCGCGGCTTTTTTCACATTGTTCGGCCTGACAGCGCTCGCCGCTTTCGGCAGTAAGGAAAATGCGGCCATGCTCCCGGTGAGCCTGTTTTTTTATGATCTGATATTCATCCAGGGGGCATATAGCGAGAACATCAGAAAAAATTTCAGACGGATTCTTTTCCCGGTGCTGATTGTACTGGTGATGGGATATTTGTATGCGGACCTCTCATCCTTCCTGGAAGGCTATGAAAAGCGGCCCTTTAACCTGGGAGAAAGGCTGCTCACAGAACCGAGGGTCCTTTTCTTTTATGTGACATTGCTGATCTATCCGACCAGTTCCCGCCTGGCGTTGCTCCACGATATTGAGATTTCAGGCTCCTTTCTTAGCCCGTGGACAACCCTTCCCGCGATTCTCCTTATTTTTGCCCTGACGGCGTCCGCAATCGCGTATTGCCGGAAAATTCCCATCGTCAGCTACTGCATCCTCTTCTTTTTTCTGAACCATCTGACAGAAGGCTCATTCATTCCCCTGGAACTTATCTTTGAACACAGAAATTACATCCCCTCCATGTTCTTTTTTACACCGATTGCCATTTTAGCCGTGAGAGTGCTGGATTATTTCTCTTATAAGAAATTCATCCAGTGGGTTATGCTTTTTGCGATGGTCTTTCTTCTTGCTGCACACGGACACACGACCTTTCTCCGAAACAGCGTATTCAAAGACAATCTGAGCCTGTGGACAGACAATGCAAAAAAAGCGGAAAACCTTCACCGGCCCCATCACAACCTGGGGTCTGCCCTTTTAAGTGCCGGCCTTGATGATGAATATCTCTCGGAAATGCAAAAAGCGCTGGCAGGCAAAGTTCCCAGAAACAACATAAAATACATGACCCATTTTAATCTGGGAATATATTATTTTTATCAAAATGAATATGACATATCCGTCTCACATTTTTCCAAGTCCCTGGAGTTCCGCCCCAACAACCCGAACGCATATGGCAGACTTGCGATGATCATGTTTTTTAAGAATGATCTTGCGATTGCTGAAAAACATATCAGAAAGGCAGTGAAGCTGAACCCGGATTCTTCTGAACATCAGAACATGCTGGGGTGGATTCTGCTAAAAAAGGGAGATATCGGAAATGCCATGAGGCACGGGAAAAAAGCGTTGATGGCGGACAGTGAGGATGCCTCACCCTACTGGATGCTTGGGGAGGCATATCGCCTGAAAGGAAATTTAAAAACAGCTTTGGCTTATTTTCAAACATATTTCAGACGACATCCCGAGCATATTCCGGTAACGCTGGCACTGACAGAGCTTTATTCCATCCTGGACAGGCAAGCATCACTGGAACAGAGTGTGTGCCTTCTGTTCTGTCTGAGCAAAGACAGAGACATTGCCTCACTTATCCGTGAGTATGACCGTACCTATAACTGTCTGGGGGATGACAGGGCAAAGAGGATCACTGATGCCATTCAGAATACCATCATAAGACAATCAGCTTGCCTGGAGAAAGGCGATGAAATCGGAAAACAGCCTGGTGCTGTTCATGAAAAACTGAATTAACTAATCTCCCATAGGCTTTTCTATGGTGCGAGCATAGTCCGTCGGATTAGCCTCGTTTGCAGGATAGGTCACCTTAAATGTGATAATGCCAGCGGCAGAAACCCAATCTTTAATGGCAAAATCCTCACCAAGATTTGTGCCAACACTGGCCGCTGTGTATGTTATCTGACCAACTGTTCTGCCATTCAGGAGCTGACTTGCAAAATGCTGATTCACACGGACTTTCAATTCAGACACTGCTGTGTAAACCGCCTTTTCTCGTGACCGGGTCTGGAGATCAAAAAATTTGGGCACCGCCACCGCTGCCAATATTCCCATGATGACCAAAACGGCAATGATCTCAATCAGCGTGAAGCCTTCTTCGTTTTGGATGAAATTTCTGGTTTTCATAAGATCCTCCTCAGAGTTCAGTTAAACAGGGTTGATAATTATTTTTTTAAGAGCTGCTTTGTCGGAGACAAGCTACTCTCCCAACTGGACATATATATGATTGCTTTTGACGATAATACCCAATAAAGTTTAAGCAAATCCCATGCCAGCATCTGACATACGGAATAAAAAAAGCTTTGCAGATGAGGCGATTATTTTTTTAAAGGTCTAAAAAACATACCTGCACAAGTTGGAGATTCTGTTTTAACATTTTAAATTTACAAGTTATAAATTGTTGGCGGATTGTTTGGATGAACTGGTTTTCCCAAGGCTAATCTTTAGAAAAAATTTTTCAGCATAAAATAACAAAAACCATACAAACAACAAAATTTGTAGGTACTGATTCACCTTTTGCTGATTTTTTTGCTAATATCTCACCGCAATGATTCTGACAGACGGAGTGCAAGGCTTTGCCTTGTGAGTGCGGCCCAGCAGGGGCACTGATACAGGGTACTAAGGGCGGCAAACTCTTTTCAGGATTTCGCTTCTTTTTTTGCCCAGGACGAACCGGACTCCTTGGCAAGATTTTTTACCGGGTCTGTCAGGACAAATATTTTTATTGTCATACTGAAAAGAGATGCATATCGGAAAAACGATCCCAAGTATGAAAAGAATGGTTGTGGGCAATACCGTTCGGTATGATTCTTGCCTGGTAAAATACAGATGACCGGTCTGCCCGCAGAGGAGAATTCCGGGAAATGTATTTTCCTGATGTGTAAATTCAGGAGATTAGATCCATAAGCAAAAAGTATGCCGAACGGTATTGTTCACTTAGGAAAGCTCAAATAAATAACATACCCGCTCATGAAAATGCGGACAGGCAACGGTGGGTTATGCTGAGCTCCACCCA
>Ga0164315_10004383_pt1 | contig 10939 bp, 20 predicted proteins | sample GuaBasSedimGuay6_FD_113737 | JGI IMG/M metagenome (GOLD analysis project Ga0164315, IMG submission 113737) | Subseafloor sediment microbial communities from Guaymas Basin, Gulf of California, Mexico - Guay6, Core 4569-2, 0-3 cm | ecosystem: Environmental > Aquatic > Marine > Hydrothermal vents...
GTCCAAAGCCTCCAAAAACTCTTCTACTTCCTGCTCCACCGCTTCTTTTAAATCGTCCTCGCTGGAAAACCCAGCTATGTCTAAATAAATTGTTTCTGGAAACTTGTCTACTGAAACTTGTATGTTTAACTCTTTCATATATTTCCCCATAATGCTAAAGTGGAGATTCATTTTAAATCTCCAGTGTTTTTAATGAACGCAGACTGTTAGTTCCTCGTACTAACAGTCTGCACCTACTATTTTTCGTAAACCTTTCTAGCTACTTCCTCGAAAGCGAACCAACTCATCAGATTTTGGTTGTTTGTGTTCAGGCATAGAGGGTCTTCTTTATCCCAACCAGGTATGCCTTCAACAACAGACAGCCCGAGCTCTTCGCCAAACTCGTAAACTAACTTGTTTATTTCGTCTTTATGCTTCTGGAAAAACGCCAAAGTGTCAACGTGGTAGACCAGATCAGAAACTAACCCGTTAATACAACCGTGGGTCATCAAGTCCGACAATGCAGCTTCTCTGTCCTCCTCGTCGTACCCTTCCAACCAATTCATTACTTCTTCTTTTATAGACATGTTAGTCTCCTTTTGCTAAGTTTATAAACGCAGGTTCTACCCACTTATAGCTTCCCAAGCTATTAAGGTTTCATCGTTTGCTTGACTCACGGCTGAAACCGTAGGGTAAGTTTTTCCAATTCATCTGCTGACCTCCTTTATCTCTGAATATCTATACCTGCTCACTAAATCCCCCTCTCTGTGAGGGGCATACATCAAAGGGAACCTATTGCGGCATACAAGGTAAGGGTCTACCTCAACTATGCGCTTAGCCTCTTTTTCAGAAGTCACAAACCCCGCAGGCTTCCAACCCATATTGTTGCGGCTTTCCATGGAGTCAACCCAGAACTCTTCTATCAGGAAAATCCTCATCAGCTCTGCCTCCCGTATATGAAGCACATCAAGTCAATGGTCTTTATTTTCACAGCGCACTCTTCGTCACAACCACCCTCTTGCGTGGTTGTGACACGGGCTTTTATTGCCCCGTAAACGTCGTCTTCTATCGACTCCACTCTGTGTGTGCCGCTTAGTAACGTGCCGCAGTAGCTATCTAAAACTTCCACATCGCTACCTGAGTTCAGGTAGTCTTCTAACATCTCTTTAATACTCATTTAACAATACCTCAACTCTGATCGTACATTTTGTTTAACATCAGATAAGCACATATCCGGGAACTCCTGCAGGCAGCATTCTTTTACGTAGTCTGATCCATAGTAACCCCAGCAAGCGTGCAACTCCTGAACTTCTTGGTAAAAGGTTTCGTCGAACTCATCGTCTGCTTCATACAGGTTATAGGCTGGTTTAGCTTCAGTGAGGCTAACTTTATGCGTAGGGTCGAAGTCTTCATCATCGATACGGTAAAGAATTTTTCCGTACACTTCGCCGGTAAGGTAGTTGTCATAAGTTTCTACCTCTCCCTTTAGGCACTCCTCTGCATGCTCTCTATTGAACGGTTTATCCCAATCTTTCTCGTAGTCCTCCTTCGTCGCGTAAATGTAGCCAACCTGTCCAGAGTCCCAAGAACACCCAAAGCCTACGGTGTTCATAGAGATGCCGGTGTGTTGATAGAGATAAAGAGGTAGGATGGCTAAGTTGTCTTCCATCCAGTCTTCGATTGCTTTGATAAAAGACTTGGGTAGAAAATCATCCAAGTAGTGGATGCCTGTGTCATTTTTATCATCGTTTTTACAGAAGAATGCCTGCCCCATGTTGTCGTCCCACAAGTACCATTCTTTCAACAACTCTGGGCAGGTTTCATGACTGTGGATAAACGCGTCAAAAACCCATCCTAAGAAGTTTTCTTCTTTGGTTGCATAAGCACAAAGGTCTATAGGGTCTGTTGATTGCTCGTCTCCCAGGTTAAGGCTCCTGTGAGCACAGATCATAAGGCCTAAATTATAGTGGTATCTTGGGCTTTCTGGGGTGTGGTCTTGTACTATTTTGAACACGTAATTACGTATTTTCATAACTGCTTCTCCAATCTATCGATCTTATCGTTCACTATTCTTAAAGTAGCGGCAGAGTCTTTTGCCCAAACCGTCAACAACTCTTTCAGCGTTTTCACCCTGCCTTCATTAAGAGGTATGTTCGAGTTTTGAATCGTCAAATCGTCACAATCTGCCAAGGTGTGTATAACGTCGTTGAAGTCGTCACGCTCTTCGTATAAGGCCTCCCTAAGGTCGAGTATTTCACTTAAGGTTTTTACCTCGTGTAAAGGTTTCATAAATACACCTTGCTTCGTTTAATGTAATCTTCCACAGCTGTCTGCTTGTCCCTTGTATACAAACCTGAATAGCAGTTACCTTTGTTATCATGTTGGTAAGAGACCCACTCTTGTTTGAAATCTTCGCTCAGGTAGACCAAAGCGTGGGTCTTTGTTATTGCCAAAACTTCATAGTCCCAGCTTATTTTCAAATCTTGATTAATCATAATATGGACCACCTTACAAGTCGGTTATCTTCCTTCTTTCTGTTAAGTTCTTGGCAGTAGCTGGTGGCTAAAGAAAGCTCCCCAAACTCTTCAACTAACTGCTTTGTTTCGTTCTCAAAAACACCCCAGAATGAGGGTGTTTCGCCTTCAAGCGTTCTGCGTATCTGTCTTGTGGGCTTAACTGTTTCAACAGGTTTGTTGTACAAGTCTTTATACTCAGGCATATTCTGGAATATCTCGACAACCTCCAAGACGTGGTAGTACCCTTGTTTTGCAGGTTGTACTTCCTTACCCTCCTCAAACAGTACTCGCACCATTTGCTTGTTTTGGACAAGCCACGTAACTACTTCTTGAGTAGGTGCGTTGGTCAACTCTCCTATTTCTGCGGTGTTGCAGTAGCGTATAGGGTTGTCAAGGTACGCTTTCCCGAACCGCTCTTCTTTATCTACCCTTATTGCATCTGCTTCGTTGTCAAAAGTTGACCCTAGTTCGGTGCTAAACTGTACTACTCTTGTTACTGTCATAATACTTACCTTTTTAAGTGGCGATTTTGTACAAAACGTACAAAATCTAGGTTTAAAAGTTGTTTTACTTCCAGTTTACCTCCAGCGCTTCTAAAGACAATTCGCAGTTACCTATGCTAGGCATACCGTCTGCTTGCCTTTCCAAGAAGAAGTTATCTGTCTCAGCATACTGTTGGTAGGTGTTTTTACGTTGCTGTATCTCAGCTTTTTCTGAGATAAGGTATTCTTTCAATTCCCTTATTGTTACCAAGTGGCTTGGGTATTCGATTTGAACATACTCAAACAAGTCTTCCCACTTCAAGCCTTTTACTTTTAGCGTTCTCATTTGAAAAACCTCAGTTTTCTGTACCAAGGTAGTGCTGTCAGCGTAAGCCTGAGGTTTTCCCCACAAAGCCTTTTGTACATGCCTTTGCTGGCTTCTAATTTTTCCTCCAGCAACTTAACCTCCTCCCCTCGGCGATCATCAGAAATTTTAAGGGTTTCGTATTCAGAAAACATCACTGCGTCTTCAACCTCCGCTCTTTCACAGATAACGGGGTCGTCGAAGCTAAGGTTAAGTATGTCGCAAACATCCACCTCGTCGCAGCACTCCAGCTCGTACCCCGTTAGCTCAAACTCTCCTTTGGATATATCAGCCGAGACCCGCTCCACAGTTATATCTACACTTCTGTCGTCGATAATGGTCTGCACGTCGATGGTTTTCAACTCTTCAAATTCTATTGTCTTCATATTAAACTCTCCACCAATTGAAAGGCGTGACCATACAAAGCGTCATCACCGGTTAAATCCAAAGCGTACTCCCACACCTCCTTATAGCCTTTTATAAATGCGTCTGCTTCGTGGCCTTGAAGCAGTATTTCTTGGCCTTCGGCCTCGTTTTTTATGGAGACCCAAGAGAAGGCTTCATCTACAACGACAATGAAGCCGCTGTCTCTAACATATCGACTCTGTCGCTTGAATACATCTATGATGCTTGTCATGATTATTTCCTCATCTCTTTTCAAATAAATCGTTTAATTCTGCAAGACTTATTTCTACTAAGTCATCCCCGCTGGAGTCAATTACTTTATTCATCCCAGATTTTTGCCATATCTCGAAGCGAGGGTTGTTGTGCCTGCCTTTGTGTTTTTTAAACACAGAGCCTTTAATTGGAAAAGAGCCTCTTCCGTTATACTCGTGGATGATTACAGGGAACCCTGCTTTGGTTTTGTAATGTTTGTTTGGGCTGATTTTCATTACAGCGCCCGCTCTACAATCATGTCGTAATGCTTTAGCACGTCCAGCCCAGACTCCCTATAACAGGAGGAAAACCCTCCTTCTACACCATTTGCCAGGAAATAACCCTTAGGTGGCTCGAAACCTATCGGGTATATTTTCTCTCCTTCAGGAAATGGTATTTTATTCCCTCCGCTGCAGTGGTCGGTTATTGGGATGCCCCCTATAATTGCCCCTGTTATAGCGGAGGTGAACTTATCGAATCCGTACCCCGAAGCCTTACCTTGGAACTCCAAAGAGGTTTTACCCCAAACGTCTACAGTGCACACCCCATATTTACTGTAGTGTACGTGGACTGTGGCTTCTATCAGCCCGTTCCGTAGGATGACAAACACTTGCAACGCTTTAGCGGCTGCTGTTTCCCGAACTTGTTTCATGATTTTTCCTTCTTAAATTCAATAATTTGGTCTGCATAAGCAGCCTTAGAGCTTAATACTCCGCCACTTTTTACCGTCACCGAAAGGTGTTTGAGAGCTTTCAAACCACCAACACCAGCTTTTCCGGTAAAGTAATTCATGCCCTGCATATTGCAGGACTCCATTAACCTTATCTAGTACCGCCGCACCAAAATTTCCTTCGTTCTTGATCTTCAACGAAGTCCCCTCCAGTTTGGCAATCTCTTCCCCTTTAAATGTCAGGGTGGTTTTGCCTTTTTGGGTAACAACTAAAGTATCACCTTGGCTAAAATTTTCAGCACGGAATAGTGCTTTTGCTGCATGTCTTGCTGTTTCTGTAATCATAAAACTTCTCCAAAAATTTTAACATCTTGCTTAGTACAGCCTTCCTGCTTGTTGTAGGTGTACTTAATATTCAACGCTTCACAGTAGCCTCGCATGGTAAAACTCTCTACGTAAAAGAAGTCAGGGTGTTCAGCCAGCACCTGCATAGCTTCGTGCAATCCATGATCTCCATAGCCGTACTGAAAAGGTATAGTAACCACTACCTCCCCTTCGTGGTAAACCCGCGCTGAAAAATAACTGTTGCCGTTAGGTTTGTCCGTCCACTCCCTTACCTGCACATCTATCTCTGTGAAGAAATTATCAGACCATGCGTCCAACATGTTTAGGAGCCCTTGGCATTGTTCAATGTCCTCTAGTTGGGGGTAGCCAGCGTCTAACACGCGCCCTAGTGCCGCCCTTTGTCTTTCTAAAAGTCCAGCGTCTACATTTTTTACTATTAACGTTGTGGTCATGATATTAATTCCTCTATTGCTTTAATTTTGGTGTTAACGGCTTCAAGCTCTATTTCTTCTTCTTTAAGCCATCCGTAAATAATGCCTTTCATTTCTGAAAGTTGCTCTATGTTCAAGGCGTAAGTCCTAGAGTGTTCATTACTCCTAAAAGCCGGTATATTTACTTTGTTTGACTGACTACCGTACATGCCAGTAAGTGCTTTAACTTTTGCCTCACACTCTTCCTGGTATCCCAGTAATTCTTTAATCTTCATCTTTAAAATACTCCTGATTTCTCAATCTTTGGTCTTCAATAGCCTGCTCACACCTTATGCGTTTGGTCTCCTTCGTCTCTCCGTAGCCCAGGTCTGTAGGCATATCTCTGACGATAACTTTGTTAGCTAACTTTTTCTGTTTCAGTGTTTTTTCTGCTTTGGTTTCCCTCAGCTTAGGCCTTCCACGTTTTTCCTTATATTTTGCTCGGTTCTCTACCAGAATCCGTTCTTTATTATCGGAGTACCACTTACGGTGGTACTCTCTCTTTTTTTCCAGGCGTTCTTCTTCTGTTTCTTTACTCATAATTTCGGGGGTGCTAAACCACTCCTCCACGGCTTTTCTGTAAGCTTCAAAGTGCCCTTCAGTTTTAAAATACTGGTATTCCAAATGCTCGACAGCCGAGGGGCACAGAAGGAGCTCCTTCAAATGCTTGTAGGTGGTATTACCATCCACGTATACTTGTACCACAGGTAAGTGGTGTCCTCCGTGGCACTGGCTTTCTGTTATTTCCATTGTGTTTCCTCCAATATTTCGGTGAGAAGTTTAACCATAGGTTTTGGGTCTCCGTTCCTAGCCTCAGCCCAACTTAACCAAGCTGACCCTTCATCCATACAGCCTTCTGTTTTGGTGAACCGGCTTATACTGCACCCCTGGCAGGCATCGTCGTAATACTCACACAAGCCGCAATTGCTTCCATCTACATCCATTACAAGCGTGTCATCAGGCTCCCTAATATTCAAGTACCTGTCTGCCAGTAGCTCGTGCTTCTCCAAGTTTTCAGGTAGTAACCCTGTCCACTTCTTGAGACTTCTCTCTACTGCTTCCTTCTCGGAGGTGATGTTTTCTACGCCATTTTTGTAGAACTCTTCTATCCAACTTTCTTTACTCATAAATTTCCCCTTTTTGGTTAATAGTTTCAGTGAAGCTACTTTACTTCGCTGATTTTAAAAACACCTTTCTCGTCCACCGCCATCGTGAACTCCCTACCCTGCATAGCTCTAGGCATGTACATAATTCCTTGAGTGTTCATGTACCCCTCGAACAATTTGTTGAAATCCATATTATCTTCATCCTCCATTTGCAGGTACTCTTCTATCTTGAAGCGTAACGTGTTTACGTCTTCAGCATGGTTGGATTCCACGTAGTTATAATCCTCCTCATAATCAAACATCACCAGCAAAGCCCCATGGATACTGAAGTGCGTTTTTTGCTCTAGGTTAAGGTATAAATCTGCCTCGTCGAAAACCATCCAGCGGGCATCCATTTCGTCACGGTAAACGAAAACACTGGCAAGTGAGCCGCTCCCTGTACAGGTATACCACTGCAACATTTCTGCGCCTTGAGGTATTGCTCGTTCTTCTGGAGTCATTACTTCAGTGTTGCCCCAAAGTGTGGAGACACTGCCGCCTTTTAAAACCGCTGTGTAAAAAGCATCTCGGTTGTCTTCACTGATGTGTAAGGAGTCGACCTTCACTACCGCATCAGCCCTGTAAACATGCTTACAGGTCTCCTGGTCTTCCCAAGAGTGTCTTTTGTTGGTCTTGTTAGACCCATGCAAACACTCAAACATGTCGTCGGGGGTAAAGCATGTTTCTGGAGGCAGCTCGTTCAACTTATCCAGAGCGTCTAACATTTTCATGTCTTTCAACAGTTGCACACTTGAAAGCAAATCTTCAGCCGAGGCTTGGTTGTATATTATGTCTCGGAACCCCTCTCTAACGTCTGTTCTTAGCTGTTCCGACACTTCGTCGGTATATCCCAGGATGAAGTTTCTGTCTGGCAATCTTGCATCAAACAGTATTTGATCCAGTTTAACGATATACCCCCTGCCGTTTGAATACTTCCCTCCTTGGAAAGTCGTTTGAAACCCTTGGTACGACATAGGTATATTTCCATACGCTACATCTACAGCTGCACCTAAAGCTCCCAGCACCTGCAACTCCCCTTGAGGAATTTTTACAGAGTAAGTCACCTTTTCTTTAGGCGGTATCTCTGAGTTGTAAGTAACAACTATGTTGGGTTCAAAGTGAGCAAGTTGGTCAGTTATGCACGATGGGGACAAGCCAGGAACCGTTAAGGATATAGTTACACCTTGCTCTTGATGCCACGCTTGCAAAGTGTCAGGCTCTCCAATATCCTCCCCTCTTATGAGTGCTTCCGTGTCAATAGTTAAGGTGGTTTCCTCCTCCTTACTGGCGTCGTAACTGGTAATTTCCACAGGCTTGGTGCTTGCAAAGATTACTGACAGAAAGCCCAAGCCGTAAGGCTTGTCGTTCTTTAGGGCAGGTTCCCACCCAGATTCAGAGACATGTATTAAGTCCTGAAAATTATTGAGGGGTTCACCGTTGTTTCTGACCGTCAGGTCTCCCGTAGACCCTTCGTAAAGTATGTCTATCTGTGTTGCACCTGCTCTACGGCCATTTTGTAGTAGTTCACGGATCACTGCATACGGGTCAGTGAAAGATAAGGCTAAATCTTGTAGTAATTTTTGTTCGTTTATTATAACTTTCATTGTATTTTCCTTTCCTTTCCTTTATTTGGTTGGTTGGTTGGTTAACCTAGATCGTCAAACTGCTTAGTAAGCTCAGCGATGCTCAGGCTGCTTAGCCCCTCATCTTGCTTTTTAGCGATAAGCTCAAGCAGTTTGGATTTCTTCAAGTCCAGGTCTCTCTTATCCTTGGCGGCTTTACGCTCTTCAAGTTTTACGTTGATAACGTACTTCACTACTTCAAAAGCTAGTAGTGTTTTAGGATCAGGTTTTACTTCTTCGATGAAGCTGTCTCCTGTTAATGATTCCACGGTGCTTCGCAAATCTATTGCTAGGAGATTGAGCAGTTCTAAACTCAATTTCCACAAATCTTCTGTGGCTAAACTGCCTATTGGGGTAACATAGCGAAGGCGTTGTTGTGTTGCTTTTCCAAATATATCTTTCATTGTATTTTCCTGTTGTTTCAAAATGTGACTCTATAAATTACTCCAGAAACCCGAAGTATAACTTCATTCCGCTGGGTTGAAGAAAACCCTAAGCCTGACAATTCACGCTCACCTTTATCTAAAGGTTTGACGACTATTTTGTTTGCCAGGGTTTCAAACACTTTTCGGTGTTCATGTAGTTCTGGTTTAAGGAACTCGTTAAATATCCCTCTTGGTGACTCCTCTGCTTTACAGCTATCTATTAAAAAGAACGTGTGTTCATTACCACACATGTTGTTACCCCAATGATTGGGGGACTTCATCAAGGTGGCAACCTTGTGAAATTTGTTTGTCCCTATTCCCCACATTTTTCGTGTGGTTATTTCAGAACCTCCTTCAGGTAAGGACGGTGTGATTGTGAAATGTCCGTACTCATCTAGCTTCACTGAAGCTACTATTACTTTCTCCTCCCCCATCATCGGCTTGTTATAGGCAAACGTGTGAGTAACCCCACCAAACTCAATCTCAGCTTGGAAGCCTTCTACAGAATTATAGTTTGAGTAGTTATGGACAAGCAGCTTGTAATCACCCTTTGGCATCCTCTCCTGATCTGTCCAGATAATGTTTTCTACTGCGATTTCATGATCTGGACTGGTGTTGTCCACGTCAAGCATTCCAGACGAGCGCTGTACTTCTCCCGCTGTTGGGTAACTTATGAGGGTGCCATCAGGCTCTAAACAATGCGCGTCAAAGTCCTGGTTGTTGTCCTTCATCCCCTCATTCCACTGGATAGAGAACCTCAGCACTCCGTCAACTCTTCCCCCTGCATCCTTAACACGCTTTTTCATAGAGTCAGCCATTCCCCCACTGTATGCCCAAGACAAACCATTGTCCCAAGGGAACATTGAAGGTGAGTCAGCGTTAGTCGGGGCTACCAAGGTAACTAAGTTTTCAGCATGCTTGCATTCCAGTAAGATTTCAATGGAGTCAGCCTTAGGCAATACGTCCGCCAAAAACTCAGCAATCGTAAGAGAGCCGCCGTGAGAGTGTTTTTTGGGATTAACAGGTAAGTCTTCACCTACTTCATCGAATATGTTTGTTTGTGCTAAAGGGTCGTGGCTTCTGTCTGTGTAGATAACCTCAGATACAGGGATGTCGTCAGGTATAGCAAAGCGCCGTTCAAGGGACTTTTCGTAACCCAATGCCTGCACCTCTTCCTTGGCGTTAGAGAGCATCCGATGTGTAACCAGGGCTGTAGGGCGCTTGTAGTTAGCGGGTGCTACCATGATTTCAAACCGTTTTACTGCCTGCTGTGCCGGCATGCCATCCGTAATGTCCTTTATTAGAGTGCCTATAGATGTCCCCCACATCTTCCCGCCTTCGAGGTAGTTTTCCCAGCAAAAAACTGACTTGGACTTAGCTTCAGTGAGGCTATCGTAAGCCCTTTTGTGCTGGATAAACTTCGCCACTCTGTGCTTAACTTCAGCCCCTCGATATAACTCGTTAGAGTCGATAAGCCCTAGTACCGTAACGGCTGCCGCTGCCGAAAGCTCAATCATCCCCCTGCTAAAAACATTCCTAGTTGTTTGAGACGCTACAGACGCTGCAGACTGTGGCAAGCTTAGAAAGAAATGATGCCATATATGTACCTCTCCGTCTTCACCCATAGAGGCGTTAGAGTCTGTCCCTAACTTACAGGTTGGGCTGATAAAAAGGCTGTGTACTTCTGAGTTCAAAACCAACTCCTGTAAGGCTTTAACAGAGTCCTTAAATACAGGGTTATCAATGTTAATACCCCACAATGTCAGGATTTGTCCCTCCACGAGGGCAGCTACGTTTCCGTAGGACTTAATGAACTGCTTGCAACAATTACAGTTGTACTCCTGTCTGCTTTCTTCAGGAATATTTGAGATGTAAGCATCCCAAAGCTCGTCTTTAGTTACAGCCATAACCACTAACTGATGTGACTTCATTGCACTAAAACGTGCTTGTACTTTACTTTTTAATTCTGCGAACATGGTGTTACCTCGTTTGTTACATCTGTGTTTGTTACATCTGTGGTGTTAAAGTGTTTGTTACCTCGTTTGTTACCTCGTTTGTTACCTCGTTTGTTACATCTGTGGTGTTAAAGTGTTTGTTTTCAGGACGCAGTGTCATTGGTGCTACGCCTTCTTCAAGTACAATCAGAAAGTATCCGAAGGAGGTCTTGTTAAAACCTTTAGCCTTCCAGTAATTAAGCGCCTGCTTTAGTTTTGGGAAATCTTTTATAGGCGTAGCCTTCTCAGAGTCTAACGGGTAGACTCCAC
>Ga0164315_10004384_pt1 | contig 10939 bp, 10 predicted proteins | sample GuaBasSedimGuay6_FD_113737 | JGI IMG/M metagenome (GOLD analysis project Ga0164315, IMG submission 113737) | Subseafloor sediment microbial communities from Guaymas Basin, Gulf of California, Mexico - Guay6, Core 4569-2, 0-3 cm | ecosystem: Environmental > Aquatic > Marine > Hydrothermal vents...
AGTGAAATTTCTTTTTGAGGATAAGAAAGATAACGTATGGATTATTACAAAAAAAGGTGTTTCAGTTTATAAGTGCAAACAGATAAACTAATCGGCAAGCTCGTATAATAGGATAGAAAAAGATTCGAAAGGAAACCTCTGGTTTATAACACGGAAAGGAATATCGAAATATACACCGGAAACAAACTTACTTCGAAGTGACTTGTAGAAATTGGTACTAAGCAGGAAAAGGGCTTGTATCTACGTGACATTTAGTTAACATAGCGAAATAAACATCTTAAATATTTGATATTTGTAATAAAGCTAATAAGGAGCATTAATTTAAGTCGAAAAAACTAACTGCTAAGTTAAATTACAGTTTCATGCTTCAATCTATTGTAAAACTCACCTTTGAAACTGAGGTGAACAAAAAACAGTGTACTATGAATAGCCTAAAAAGAATGACATGTTTACTTGCAATGATCAGCTTCTCATTTTTCGCATGTGAAGGGCCTGCCGGACCTGCCGGAGATATAGGGCCTCAGGGGCCCGCCGGACCACAAGGACCACAAGGAGATGAAGGAAATGCCAATGTGAAAATATCAATATTTACAGTTTATGACTGGGAGTGGGCTGAATCTAACACAGCTTATTGGTCTTATAATAAATACGTAAGTATTATAACCTCAGAAATAGCCAACAGTGGTGTTGTACTGGTATTTGTGAAATCAACAAATTCGGAACACTGGCAATCTTTGCCTTACACCTGGCCTGGCACTTATGAGAAAATACTAAGGTATTGGTACACAACTAATTATTTGGAAATAAATATATATTCCGAATATGACTCTTATGAACCAACATCAACTTATAGATTTAAAGTTGCTGCTATAGCCGGAGAAATCGTTGACAATGCGAAGAAAGGTGGTGTTGACCTGAATGATTATGATCAGTTTAAAGATTATTTTAAAATCAAATAATTTAAAGTCATCTTTTAATATACAGGAATCCAGGATACATCGGCATCCTGGAGGGATGGCCGGAATACAAGCTCGTGGAATTTATTCCGCGGTAATAATTGAGGTAGGTGGCACACAATAAATGCGTATCCTATTTTATTCGATATTATGTTAATAAACTAAATCCGCTTCATAGACCGTCACATTGCCCAGCAAATCATTCACAACAAGTTTTAAATGATTCGCTCCTTTCTCCAGGCGTTTGTCATACGTATAGGTAAGCAGTTGTTTTTTAGCATCATATTCCATTAAGATCCACTGGTCATTTAAGGTACCCCGGTAAGAACCGATGCCCGTTTCTCCGTCCTTTATTTTTACTTTGATGGTGTTTTGCGCGGAAATATCTTTGCCGTCAGCAATATTCACCGGTATGATCTCCGGAAGCACCGTATCCACAGCCACCAGATAATTTCCGAGCAACCGCGACTTTGCCTTCAGGTAATCTTTTTCCCAGCCGGCACCGATAAAAGCAGGTATGGCATTGCCGTTGTCATAAGCAATGTACATTTTATCTTTCCATCCTTCCGGTATCTTTTCCGGTTTTATCTTCAATGTAAAAGCTTTCTGTACCGGGGTGAATTTGTTATGTACTCTGTAAACCGGCGAGTAATTTCCGGCAACCGTATCTGTATCGAGCATGAAATAAAACGACCTGTAAAAAGCATTTGCAGGAAACGACAGGGAAATATTCCCTTCCGATATCTTATGTGGTTGTGTAAAATCAAAATAAACACCTTCCGGGTCAGAATCTTTAACTGTTACAAGCACCGGATCATTCGGCAGAACAGACTGCACTTCAAATTGCAGCTTTGCCGTATTTCCGTGAATATCTGCTACTTTGCAGGTAACGGTATGCATCAGCGAATCATCAAACGAGACAATCCCGTTAGCACATACATTCCGGTATGTTGCGAGCAGGTTATTGGTATCCACCTGGGTACGTACCAGACGCCTTTTCATCTTTTTATAATACCCGTAATCGATCAGGCTGTTAATGTAGCGGGTAGTTGAAAAGGACAATTCATCCATTTTCAGGCCAAAAAACTGTAGTGTATCCACACTCATGTCAATCGTATATACGCCGTTTTTATTGGGTACATCATTCATCAGATCATGCGTTCTGATACCAAATGAGACTCTGCCAGATACAGTGACCTCCGGGTTGGTGCGCAGGTAATGTTCGTCACCCCATCCGGCCACGCGGTAAAAAACAGTGTCGTTTTCGCCGTTGATCAGCGACTGCCTGTCAACGGGATAGATAGCCACTTCCAGAATCTTCGGCCTGTAAAAATCCTTCACCTTAATACTTTCAAAGAGCAGCGGGTTAACAGGGTGTTGTGTAGCCTCCTCACGAATCTCAAAATGCAGGTGTGGCCCTGCCGAGCTGCCCGTATTTCCTGACAAAGCGATCACCTCCCCTTTTTTCACTTTGATCTGATCTTTATCGGGATATATTTCAACGACAAAACGTTCTTTTTGATACTGGTAAGAAGTAACGAACTCTTGTAGTATATCGTTGTATCGCTGCAGATGCCCGTACACCGAAACATAGCCATTTGGGTGGGTAATGTACAGTGCTTTACCGTAACCGCCGGTTGAGACTTTGATACGCGACACATAGCCATCAGCTATGGCATATACGTTTTTCCCTTCCGTTCCTCCGGTCTTTATGTCGATGCCCGAGTGAAAATGATTGGAGCGCAACTCACCGAACGTACCGGACAGATATAATGGAATACCCAATGGCGATCTGAAATAATCGGAAGGATAATTTGCTTGCTGGGCTTTTATCCGGCCGGGAACTATGACAACCCCCGCAACAGAAAACACAAGGAAAAATATAAAGCTGTATTTCAAACGTATATCCATTTACACACCTTCTCTGAATATAACGAAAATTAAAATATTAAAGGCGATAAAAATAAGTTTTTTCGAGGAAGCATTATTCCGGCATGTAAAAACATATCAACTATAAGATTTGAGTAACTTTGCGCAATAAATCCAAATAAAATGAAAAACGTGAAATACCTTTTATTAACGCTCATGGCTGTTACGCTTTTAATATCGGCGTGTAAAAAAGATGACAATGCAGATAAAGCCAAACCGTTTATTGAAGTATTGGGATACGATCCTGTATATACGGCTCTGGGGTTGCCATATATAGATGCCGGAGCCCTTGCCTGGGACGTTACTGCCACAGGTGATACGGTGGACATTACCAGCCGTCTGGTAACTCAAAACAATGTCGACACACAGGTAGCAGGCACGTATGAAGTAACCTATAATGTAACGGACGAAGCCGGTAATGCTGCCGATGAAAGGAAAAGACAGGTTAAAGTAGTTATTGGTAAATAGGCATTCACCCGGGTATGAAAAAGGAACAACCAGACAACAATCGTGTAAAAGACGGTAAGAAAAGTATCCTTTTTATCATCAACCCTATTTCGGGCAAAAGAAAATTCAAAAATCTGCCGGAGAAGATAAAATCCGGCATTGATTCAGGCAAATACAACATTGACATAGCATACACAGAATCGGCCGGCCATGCAACCCTGCTTGCTGAGAAAGCGGTTTCTGCTAAAACCGACATCGTGGTAGCCGTTGGTGGTGATGGCACTATCAATGAAGTGGCTTCGGGTCTTATCAGCAGCAACACGATGCTTGGTATTATTCCTGCCGGCTCAGGTAACGGACTGGCACGCCACCTCGGCATTCCGTTTTCGCTGTCCGGAGCGCTTCGGCTCATCAACAAAGCGGAGCATAAACAGATCGACACGGCCACAATCAACGGAAAATCGTTTATCAGCATAGCCGGCATTGGTTTTGACGCTCTGATCGCCAAAAAGTTCGCATCAGGAAACGAACGTGGGTTTGCTGCTTACATGCTGCATGTAATCAACTCATTCATCAGTTATAAACCAAAAAGATATACACTTAAAATTGGTAATACAACACTGAATACAAGGGCATTATTTATCTCCTTTGCCAACTCCAATCAGTTTGGTTACAACACACAGATTGCACCCAATGCCAAGCTGACCGACGGCAAACTTGATGTGTGTATTGTGCAAAAGCCAAAGCTGTTTGAAATACCGCTCATCACGAACCTGCTGCTTTTAAGAATGATTGACAAATCACCGCATGTCAACATCTTCCCGACAGATGAATTGTGGGTGGAGCGCAAAAAAGGAAAATACGTCAACATCGATGGTGAGGCTGTCCGGATGAAAAAAAGAGTACATATAAAAGTTGTTCCTTTGTCGTTAAAAGTAATTATACCTCAACATGTCAAAAAAGAAATCTAATCACCGCATCGTATATTCAACCAACCCCGACTTTATACCTTACGATGAAAACGAACAGGATCAGGAAGTAACATTGCCTCCCGGGCAGCAAAAACTCTACATCAGCCTGGATAAAAAGCAGCGAAAAGGTAAAAAAGTAACCCTCATCACAAACTTTGTTGGCACTGATGACGCCCTCAAAATACTGGGAAAAACCCTGAAATCGAAATGTGGCGTTGGCGGTAGCGTCAAAGACGGAGAGATCCTCATCCAGGGTGATTTCAAACAAAAAGTAAAAGAATTACTGGAGAAAGAAGGCTACAAATGCATCCTTTCCGGCGGATGATATTTTTCCCTGATAAGCAGCAGCTCAAAACGCTGAGTTTTATTCCTCAGGCAAACCGTAAGTATCCACAACAAAATCAATATCCTTGTCACCGCGTCCGCTTAAATTCACAAGAATAGATTTTTGCAGGTTCTGTTGCGCCAGCTTAATCGCATAAGCAACCGCATGAGCACTTTCAAGTGCCGGAATAATTCCTTCAAGCCGGCTTAGTTCGTAAAAAGCATCGATGGCCTCTTTGTCGCTAATGCTATCATATTGCACTTTTTTCAGGTCTTTCAGCATGCTGTGCTCCGGGCCAACACCCGGATAATCGAGGCCACTGGCTACAGAATAAACAGGAGCAGGATCTCCGTTTTCATCCTGTAACAAATAGCATTTAAAACCATGTATAATACCTGGTTTACCTAAGGTCATTGTGGCTGCATGTTCACCGGGATCAAGTGATCTTCCGGAAGGTTCTACACCATAAATCTCGCATTCGTCATCTTCAAGGAATGCCGAAAAAATGCCCATCGCATTACTTCCACCGCCAACACAGGCAACAACCTTATCAGGTAATTCGCCGGTCATTTCATAAAACTGTTCCTTTGCTTCAATCCCAACTACTCTTTGGAAGTCCCTTACCATCATGGGGAATGGATGAGGGCCAACTACGGAACCGATGCAATACAAAGAGCTTACCGGATCTTCCACATAAGCATTAAATGCCGAATCAACAGCCTCTTTAAGGGTTCTTAATCCTTCGGAAACCGGAATAACTTTAGCACCCAGTATCTCCATTCGAACTACATTGGGATGTTCTTTGGCCATGTCAACTTCACCCATATGAATCTCGCACTCCAACCCAAAATAAGCTGCTGCCGTTGCCAGGGCAACACCGTGCTGACCGGCACCGGTTTCGGCAATCAGTTTCTTCTTTCCCAGATGTTTAGCCAGAAGAGCTTCCCCCATACAGTGGTTTAGCTTATGAGCACCTGAATGATTTAAGTCCTCTCTTTTCAAATAAATTCTTCCACCATATTTATTTGATAAATTATTGCAAAAATAAACGGGTGTTGGTCTTCCCTGATAATGTTTGCGAATGCTCCTTAGTTCGGAAATAAAATTATGTGATTTACTTATCGAAAAATAAGCATCGGTAATTTTTTCCATTTCTGTTTCAAGTACCGGCGGAATAAAAGCACCACCATACTCTTTATAAAAACCCTTTTCGTCAGGGAAACTTTTAAAATAATTTTTCGACATAATATGTTAGTTTTAGTTTTATCGAAAACCGGTAAAATTAGAAAATATACATAAATCTGCATTTTTCTTCCCTAACAATTAACAAATACCTCAACCTCAGCACTCTTCATCAACCTCAAACTTTAGTCTGTTCAATAAGTTCCTGATATTAAAATGATCCTTAAATTTGTTTCCCATTAAATAAACAGCAATCACTAAAATTATCCGATATGAAAAAAATTTCACTTATACTGCTTATCGTGGCTTTTGCGGGCAGCCTGACGGCTCAGGAGGTGAAAGGCACACTCAACAAAGAAACAGTTAAACGGCTCAGGGCCAGTTTTGAAAAAACACCTGAGAACATAGCCCTGATGAATGCCGTAACACACAACGATATTAAAAAACTGGCTGACAACCGTGCTAACGACGGGAAAGTAAGCCATTACTTCACCAATACCGTGGAAACAAAGGCCATAACCAATCAGAAGTCGTCGGGACGCTGTTGGTTATATACCGGATTGAACACAATCAGACCATTGGTACAGGATAAATACAATATCGAAGAATTTGAGTTTTCACAAACCTACAGCTTCTTTTGGGATCAGCTGGAAAAAGCCAACCTGTTCATGGAAATTGCGCTCAGTACGGCACACCTGCCTATGGACGACAGAAAAGTGACCTGGCTGTTTAAAAATCCGATCGGTGACGGCGGGCAGTGGACCACTTTTGCCGACATTGTAAAAAAATACGGCCTTGTCCCTAAGCAGGCTATGCCCGACAGCTACCAGAGCGAAAAAACCGCTATGATGCGTCGAATGATCAGTAGAAAATTAAGGGAAGACGGCCTGCGACTTCGTGCGCTTGCCTTTTCCAGAATGGCAGAAGAAAAAAAGCAGGAGGTGAAATTTCAGATGCTGGAAGAAATTTACAGGATACTCGTACTCACCCTGGGCGAGCCACCTGAGACGTTTGTATGGCAATACGAAACGAAGGACGGTGATTTAAGCACACCAAAAACCTATACTCCCAAAGAGTTTTACAAAGAACTTATCGGTATCGATCTGGACGAATATGTAATGTTCATGAATGACCCGACACGTGACTTTAACAAGCTTTATGAAGTGGAATTCGACCGCAACCTGGTAGAAGGAGCTAACTGGAAATACATTAATCTGCCGAATGATAAAATCAAGGAATTTGCCAAAAAGTCGCTGCTCGATAACAGAGCCATGTATTTTTCGTGCGATGTAGGCAAGCAAATGGACAAAGATTACGGCACACTGGATGTAAACAACTACGATTACAGCAGCCTGTTTGGTGTTCCGTTTAGTATGAGTAAAAAGGAGCGCATGCTTACTTTTGAAAGCGGATCTACGCACGGCATGTCGCTCGCAGGAGTAAATATCCTTCCCAACGGAACTATAGATAAGTGGCTGCTGGAAAACAGCTGGGGCAAAAAAACGGGGCACGAAGGTTATCTCACCATGACCGATCAATGGTTCGATGAATATATGTTCCGGCTGATCATACATAAAAAGTACATCGACGAAGATGTGTTAAAGATCCTCGAACAGGAAGCTGTATTGCTCCCCCCGTGGGACCCGGTTTTTGCACCTGAGCAGTAAAAGAAGCGTTTACTCTTTTGGCAATGGACGAGTTAAACATTCGATATTGGGATCAATTGTATCAAAGTGGACAAACGGGCTGGGACATAGGTTACGTGTCCACTCCGTTAAAAGAGTATTTCGATCAGCTGACAAACAGAAATATCAGGATTCTTATCCCCGGAGCCGGTAACGCCTATGAAGCTGAATATTTACATAAGTCGGGTTTTACCAACGTTTATGTGCTTGATTTTTCGGCTGAAAGCATCCGGAAGTTTCAAAAAAGATATCCTGAGTTCCCGGCAGCACATCTTATCAGTGAGGACTTTTTTACCCATCAGGGACAATACGACCTGATCGTTGAACAAACATTTTTCAGTTCCATCGATCGAAATCAGCGTCCTGACTATGCGCAAAAAATGCATGATCTGCTCAATAACGACGGAAAACTGACAGGCCTGCTTTTTACGCATGAGTTTGATTTCCAGGGGCCTCCTTTCGGAGGAACCCTGCCGGAATACAGAACCTTGTTTCAGCCTTTCTTTGAATTCAATGTATTTGAGATTGCTTACAACTCGATTAAACCCCGCGCAGGGAGAGAATTATTTTTTATCTTGCAGAAGAAATAATCACTTTTAAAATTGTTTCTATTTTAGCAAATAAATCATTAACATTACGGATCCATATGAGTAAAAAGATTATTCAAACTGTCGGCACAGTTACCAAAGAAGAAAAATTGACGCGCGTTGAAAGCGAAACATTTACTAATATTTTACTGCTCGAATCACAGCTTCCTTACCCGGGCTATCACGGAGTAACCGTGCCTGATAAGCTGGAACCCGATTCTATTTTTGCCATCACCAAACTAATGTATAACGATGAGCGCATCATTCGGTGCATTCAGAGAGTAAAACAAAACCTGTCGGTTACGTTTGATGCAACACCCGGAACTCTGAACCTTCAGAATAAGGATGTTCATTTTATCCGGTTTAAAGACCTCCCCTATCGTTCCATTGGAGATGTTGTGGATGAATTTCAAAAGTGCGGCATCAGTTTTAAGAAAAGCAGAAAAATAGCTCCGTTTTCAACCATCATCAAAGTAAGGAAATTTTTCCGGCTTAGTGAACTGGAGGATGGCATATTTGCCGACATGGTAGATAAACATATGGCCTATTTATATATTCCGGTACAATTACGCTGGGGAACATTTAAAAAAATGACTACGGAAATCAGGTATAATGTGCAGGACCCGCATTATGATGCAGCACAAACCAGTATATATGGCGAACAGGGACTGCTCGATTTTGTACGTATATGGGATAAAAACTCCACCGTTGAAAAACTCAGGTATATCAGGGAGAAATACCTGGAAGCTATTGAAAAACTATAATTTTATGAATATTCTTTCGCACGTGATATTCCTGTCTTTCCAACTTCACTGAATATGATCAGGCTCATCAAAACCACAGTCGATTACTTTAACGAACTGCTTTTAAACGTTGGGCTTTCGGAGTACTGGTCAAACCATATCAGCCAGTTTACAGCGTTCATTCTACTGTTGATATTCTCGTTTCTGGCCTATTACATTACATGGAAACTTATCCGGAAACTGCTGCTGCCGGTTTTTCACAAGTCGAAGAACCAGTTTGACGATCTGCTTGTCAAGCATCAGTTTTTTAGAAAAATAGCCTACCTCGTGCCGGCTATCATTCTGTACAATCTCTCCGATGAATCGCTGGCTATCTTTCCCGATTATGTAAATATCTTCAATTCCGTATTGGAAGTATTCTTTGTAATTATTTCTATTCTGATAGTAGATAGTTTGCTGTCAACGCTTAACGATTTTTATGATCGCTACGATTTCGCCAAAGACCACCCGATCAAAGCTCTGGTACAAATTATTAAAATAATTATCTACGTTATCGGAGGTTTGATCATTCTGGGCAACCTGATCAATAAAGACCTGAGTACGATCGTCATCGGCATGGGTACCGTATCGGCTGTGCTCATGCTGATATTCAAAGATCCGATACTTGGTTTTGTGGGCGGACTGCAACTGATATTCAATAAAATGCTGTCCATCGGCGACTGGATCAGCATGCCCAAATCCGGCGCCGACGGAATTGTGCTGGAGATCAATTTAACAACGGTTAAGGTACAGAACTGGGATAAGACCATAGTAACCATCCCTACTTACAGCCTGATCAGTGACTCGTTCCAAAACTGGCGCGGCATGGAAGAGGCAGGTGGAAGACGTATCAAACGCGCATTATATATCGACATGGACAGCATCACATTTTGCACAGATGAAATGCTGGAAAAATTCAAGAAGATAGTTGTGCTGAAACCCTATCTGGAAAAAAAGGAAAAAGAACTGGAGGAATACAATAAGAAATTCAATACCGACCCGCTGGTGCTGGTGAACGGAAGGCGACAGACCAATATTGGTGTATTCAGAGCCTACCTGAAAGCCTACCTGCAAAACCGCTCCGATATTCATAACGATATGACTTTCCTCGTGCGGCAGCTGCAAGCTTCCGAAAAAGGGTTGCCTGTGGAAATATATGTGTTCACTAAAACAACCGATTGGGCAACGTACGAAGACATCCAGGCCGATATTTTCGACCATATCCTTGCTGTAATTCCACAGTTCGGCCTGAAAGTTTACCAGTTTCCAAGCAATTCAGGGGTCAAAGAACTTATGGTATCGCAGGCAAAATCAAATTAATGAAGAACACGACTACTGAAAAATCACTAAAAAAAATTAACTATTTTTCGGAAGTACAGATCAATATCTCTGCCGTACTGGGCGGCCCGATTCCTCCCGGTATCATGTTCTACAAAAACTTCAGGGCCCTCAACCGCCCAAAGGATGCTCTGTTTTCGGCACTGGTCACCTTTGTTTTTACACTTTTGTTAATCTTTGTTCTTATCAAACTTCCTGAGGGTGTGGTGGACAGAATTCCCAGTTTTGTGTTCACAGCCTTCTATGCAATTATCACTGCTGTATTGTATCATTTCTTCCTGAAAAAAGAGATGAAAGAACTGAGTGACGAGGAAAGTGTCCGAGCCTCAAACTGGACTGTGGCTGGCTATACAGTACTCGGTTTTGTTTTATTCATGTTGGTTACATTTCTTATTGTCATTTCGGAGCCTCCTTTTGAAGGTGAATCTGTTCAGATAGGCGAAACCGATAATGAAGTTTATTATCAGGGATATGTTACGGAAGAAAATATCCAGCTGCTAACCTATACGCTTCAGGATCTCGGGTATTTCAGTACAGAAACCTCTAACGCTGTACAGATCAAACATCGGGAAAATAAATTTACGGTAACCATTCCGACAGGAAAGTCTTTCTGGGATAACCCGGAAATCAATTCTGCGGTTATGATACTAAAAAGCGAACTCAGTTTAAATTACGAATCCGAAGTCATCATCATCCTTGAGGACTACGACTTTATGGGAAAAAGGATCACTAAAGAA
>Ga0164315_10004386_pt1 | contig 10937 bp, 13 predicted proteins | sample GuaBasSedimGuay6_FD_113737 | JGI IMG/M metagenome (GOLD analysis project Ga0164315, IMG submission 113737) | Subseafloor sediment microbial communities from Guaymas Basin, Gulf of California, Mexico - Guay6, Core 4569-2, 0-3 cm | ecosystem: Environmental > Aquatic > Marine > Hydrothermal vents...
AAAATTGCTCGCCAATTTCTATGAGCTGTTGCCCAATTATCACCAAATCTGCCCATTATCAATCAGCCTTTGAGTTTTTCTTTCCAAATTGATATGCAGTGAGTATGACTTTTTTGAGTTCTGGATGTTGTTGAATATCATCAATATTCAGTTGTCGTTTGATGATTGGAGCTAGTCGGTTAAGTTGATCTTGTTCGTGCCATTGTTGTTCAAAACCGGTTTGATCAAATTGATTGTCAGTAACAAAACCTGTTACCCAGCCTTCGGCATCGCTAAATTGAATATTTTCAGCTTCCATCATTTCATATTCATAAGAATAACTGTCAATATTGTGCAATCTTGCCAGTAGCTGGTGGAGCGAGGGCAGGGTACCGTGTTTTTGCATTATGTCATCGAGATCTAACACGGTAGATGGTGTGTAATTTATGCCTTTAAAAGAAAATTCAACTTTTGCTGTAATTTCATTAGCCATTATCTTGCATCCAATAACAATTGTTGAATAGCTTGTAAGTAAGCTGACTCTGAGGGTGGTTGATTATTGCGTTGTGCTGACCACAATGATTCAGTCAAGCATTCCATCATTTGATGTTCAGTGTCATGAGCATTTCCAAATTTGATTTGTAATTGTTGGTAAAGATCGCGAATTCCTTGAGGCCTATCGGTTGAAATCTGTTCATGCAGTGAAATATGCAATCCCATATGAAGAAAGGGATTTGTTTGACCATCCTCGACAAAATATTCCTGCTCTAGACTGGAATCACTATTAAATATTTTATGATATTCGGGATGTTCATTAATAACTTGAGCAATCATTGATTCTAATGCGGACAAAGATTCATTAGCTTGTTTTTTTTGCCATACATCATGATACATTTGGCGAAGTTGTTGTCGGTTTTGACCAAACATTATTTTTGGCTCCTATTGTTTGATTTTTTCGTCTGGCGCCGAAAATCATCACACAAATGTGTAACAACACAACTTTCACATTTTGGGTTTCTAGCAATGCAAACGTAACGACCGTGTAAGATCAACCAGTGGTGGGCATCCTGTTTAAATTCATCTGGCACAACTTTCATCAAGCGATCTTCAACGGCCCGAACAGTTTTTCCTTTAGCCAAACCAGTGCGATTTGCTAGACGGAACAGGTGAGTGTCGACAGCAATAACAGGATGTTTGAAAACAGTGTTAAGGATGACATTTGCAGTTTTACGTCCGACACCAGGCAAGGCTTCAAGGGCTGCACGATCTTCCGGTACTTCACCATCGTGTAGTTCCAGCAATTGCTGACAAGTTTTAATGATGTTATTTGCTTTACTGTTAAATAGACCAATAGTCTTGATGTATTGTTTGAGACCATCAACACCTAAATCTAAAATGGTTTGTGGTGTGTTGGCTATTGGATAAAGTTTGTCAGTGGCTTTATTGACGCCAATATCAGTCGCTTGAGCGGACAGAATGACAGCAATCAATAATTCAAATGTACTGTCGTAATTGAGTTCAGTTGTTGGCTCGGGATTGTGTGCCTTGAGTGTGGCAAAAAACTCCTGTCTTTGTGCCTGATTCATAAATTAACCAGCAACTGGTTCTGCAATAGCGTCAATCGTTTTCACTTGTGTTGTTGTTTGGCGGGCATCAATTACATTTTTTAATGCCACGATTAGACCTAAGCCAATAAATGCACCAGGTGGCAATAAAGCCATTAGAAATCCCCGATAATCCTCAAACACCACAATAGTCAGGTTTCTCGCCGCTTCACCAAACATCAAATGTGCTTCAGCTAATATCGTACCTTGACCAATAAGCTCTCGTGTTGCACCTAATACAACAAGGACAGCCGTAAATCCTAATCCCATCATCAATCCATCGACTATCGATGGTCCAATTGGATTTCTAGCAGCAAAGGCTTCAGCTCGACCGGTAATGGCACAGTTAGTCACAATCAGAGGAATGAAGATGCCTAAGATCAAATACAGCTCGTGGAACCAAGCATTCATAGATAGCTCGATAATGGTTACTATCGAAGCAATAATCATCACAAATACCGGTAAGCGAGCTTCATCAGGAATTTGTTTACGTAATAAGGAAACAAGACCATTGGATGCGACTAAAGTCAAAATAGTTGCCAAGCCTAAACCTAAGCCATTAATGGTTGTATTGGTCACGGCTAATAATGGACACAAGCCTAATAATTGCACCAGAGCAGGGTTGTTCTTCCACAAGCCATCTCGAATAATGGGGCCATATACTTCGTTCATTATTCTGCCTCCTTATACAATGCATCGCGATTTTTTTCATAATATTGCAATGCTTTTTTTACTGCAGTTACTACAGCACGTGGGGTGATTGTGGCACCAGTAAATTGATCGAAATCACCACCATCCTTTTTCACTTTCCATTTGGATCCATCAGGATTCTTTAGTGATAAACCTTTAAACTTTAAAATCCAGTCTGCTTTTTTGACATTAATCTTGTCACCTAAGCCGGGTGTTTCTTTATGATTAATAACCCGTACTCCGGCCAGATTACCATCAAAATTAATACCAACAAGTAGTTTGATTTGGCCGTTATAACCGTTGGGAGCTATGGCGGTGAAGACTACTGCAATCGGTGTCTTATCCATACGTGCACGATAAACCGTATTCTCTTCTTTTGTCCCCAGTTGTTCGGTGCTTGCGAGGATTATTGTGTCGGTCAATATATCATTATTATAGTCATTAACATTAACCAATGCATTGATTGCTGCTAAAAGTGTCTGGCGTTCATTTTCGATAATTTTATCGCGGGTATTTTCTTCTGTAAGGGTAACCAAACTGGTAGCAACAACAGCAAAAGCAGCCAACATCAATCCTACAGGTAAAATTTTGCTAGTGAATATATTCATTATTTCACTGAGCCATATACTTTGGGTTGAGTGTAATAATCAATCAGGGGTACCAGCATATTCATCAATATTACTGCAAATGCAATACCATCAGGATAACCACCCCAGACACGAATGATATAGGTTAACAAGCCTACACCAGCACCAAATATCAGTCTGCCTTTAATAGTTGTTGCCGCAGTAACTGGATCGGTTGCAATGAAAAAGGCCCCAATCATAGTGCCACCACTCAGCAGGTGAAATATTGGAGAACCTGTTGTTTCAGGTGCAATTAACCAAGTGATAAAACTTATAGCAGTTAAACCAGCCAACATGGCAACAGGAATATGCCAGCCGATAACACGGCGAAAAATCAGGAATATACCGCCAATGGCAAACCAGATATTAATCCATTCCCAGCCTTTGCCACCAAACAGGCCAAATAAAGGTTGATTGAGGATTTGCGAAGGTGTTTGCAAGAGACCAATTTGAGTTTTCATTGCATCAAGTGGTGTCGCTCCAGATACGGTATCAAGCCCTATTCCACCCTGCAGTTGACCGCTAAAGATAATGTTAAAGGCCGATGCCAAACCCAGGGGATGCTCACTTAATGTTGAAACGGGTAACCAAGTTGTCATTTCTAGTGGGAAAGAAATTAGCAATAAAACATAGGCGATCATCGCAGGATTGAACGGGTTATATCCTAAACCACCGTATAGATGTTTGGCGAAGATAATGGCAAACAAAATACCTATGGTTGTTAACCACCAAGGCGCTAATGGAGGCAAGGCAATAGCAAGTAATACTGCCGTGACAATTGCACTGCCATCAGTCAAAAAAGGTTTAAGAGGCCGGTTACGCAGCTTTAACATGAATGCTTCAGCAAGTAACGCCACGACAACAGCCAAAGTGAGGGTAATTAAAATGCTGGGACCAAAGAAGTAGACGATGGCAATAACAGCAGGGACTAGTGCCATTAACAATTGCAACATCTGTAAAGTCACACGATTAGTACCAGATAAAAAGGGCGATGACAGTCGGCTTAAAGGCATCGTTAGTTCTCCTGATTATCAGTTTGTGACAAGGCTTCTTTTTCTTTAGCTGCTTTGGTCGCAGCTAATGCAGCTTTACGCTGCCGTTGGCGTTCTTCTTTTTCACGTTTTTCCAGTTCATGTCTAGTCAAACGGTTTTCATGACGTTGCCGAGCGATGTCAGCCTTTTGATGTTCTTGTTCTTGGTTCATTGTTTCCGTTTTTGCAAAACGGAAATAATGCACCAGTGGAATTTTACTTGGACAGACATAGCTACAACAGCCACATTCAATACAATCGAATAGGTTGTATTCACGTGTTTTTTCCAGGTCTTTAGCTCGTGAGAACCAATATAATTGTTGTGGCAACAGACTGACTGGACAAGCCGTTGCACATTCACCACAGCGAATACAGGGTAATGGAGTGCTATCAGGAGCAGCATTATCAACACCGACCAAAATACAGTTTGCTGTTTTAGTAACGGGCAGGTGATCGCCCGACAGGTTATAGCCCATCATTGGTCCACCTAAAATAAATGGTTCACCCTGTTCCCGATGTGTATCACAGAAAGCTAATAACTCATGCATTGGCGTACCAAACAAGGTCTCAAAATTGCCGGCATGTTTAACATCGGTACCGGTCACGGTGACGATACGTGAAATCAGTGGTTCACCATATTTGATTGCGCGACCAATAGCATAGGTAGTACCTACATTATGGCAGACAATGCCTATCTCAATAGGTATGCCATTACCTGGAACCTGTTTACCGGTAACTACTTGAATGAGTTGTTTTTCACTACCTGTTGGGTAACGAGTGGGAATGACAACAACTTGGGTCTCTTTTAAATGATGGCACTCTTTCCGTTCTTCCAGTGCTTGTTTCATTATAGAAATGGCTTCTGGTTTATTATCTTCGATTACGATTACACAACGTTTAACACGTAAGGCATACTTCATTATTTGAATGCCGTCGAGTATGCCGTTGGCACGTTCACGCATAATCATGTCATCACACGTTATGTACGGCTCACATTCCACGCCATTGATAATAAGTGTTTCAACAGCATGGTGAACACCAGGATTTAGTTTGATAAAGCTTGGGAAGCCTGCACCACCTAGTCCTACGATTCCAGCCTCACGGAGAAGTTGGCGTACTTCATGTTCAGTTAAAGTAGTGAAATCTTCTATTGGCTGACGTTCTATCCACGTATCTTTACCATCAGTTTCAATGGTAATACAGAGGCCGGATAAACCAGATGGGTGAGGAATAGCTTGATCATCAATTGCTATGACTGTGCCAGAGCTTGGAGCATGAAGATAAACAGATAGATGACCATCTGCCCGAGCAATTTTTTGACCTTTGAGTACTTTGTCACCGACTTTAACAATAGGTGCAGAAGGCGTTCCAATATGCTGTTGCAATGGCAATGTTAGCTTTTTGCTAAGTGGTGTTTTACGTATTTCAGTTTGAGTAGATCGTTTTTTCTGGCCGTCGAGAATTAATCCACCTGGGAATGAACTAAGTTCATCTGTCATGACTGACCTCCCAGTTTCAAATCAACATGAGCAGGATCAGGCCAACGCCAGGTATTTGGATTTAGTTTGGTTTCTACCATATCAATACAATCTACTGGACAAGGTGGCACACAAAGCTCACACCCCGTACATTCATCTGCAATAACAGTATGCATTTGTTTTGCTGCGCCAAGAATGGCATCAACAGGACATGCCTGGATACACAGGGTACAACCAATACAACGATCTTCAACAATTACTGCCAGTGTTTTAGGTTTTTCGACACCACATTCATCATCTAGCGGTTTCGCTTCAACTTCTAATAAATCTGCTAAAGCCTGAATAGTGGATTCACCACCAGGTGGACACCGGTTTATATCAGCCTCACCAGCAGCCATTGCTTCAGCATAAGGTCTACAACCTGGAAAACTACATTGGCCACATTGAGTTTGAGGTAATAATTTATCAATTTGATCGACAATCGGATCACCTTCAACTTTAAAGCGAATGGAAGCGAAGCCAAGTAATAGCCCAAAAAATAACGCCATTAACGTTATGGCAATAATTGCTGTAAACATGACTAACTGACCAGACTAGCAAAGCCCATAAAGGCCATAGACATTAAACCGGCAGTAATGAGCCCGATAGCAGCACCTTGAAAAGGTACCGGTACATCAGAGACAGCAATACGTTCACGTATGGAAGCAAAGATAACTAACACCATTGAAAAACCAATGGCAGCACCGAAGCCATAAAGAGCTGATTCTAAAAAACCATTTTGTTCTTGCACATTGAGCAATGCAACTCCCAAAACAGCACAATTGGTTGTAATGAGTGGCAGAAAAATACCCAGTACTTGATAGAGTAATGGGCTGGTTTTATGCACAACCAATTCAGTAAATTGTACAACGACGGCGATAACAAAAATAAAGCTGATAGTACGTAGGAATTCAATACCTAATGGCGTAAGTAGATATTCGTTAATCAGATAGCTGCTGATAGATGATAAAGTTAATACAAATGTTGTTGCTAACCCCATTCCCATTGCAGTTTCTAACTTACGAGAAACACCCATAAACGGACATAATCCCAAGAATTTAACTAGGACAATGTTGTTGACCAGAATGGTGCTAATTAAGATGAGGGCATATTCTGCCATGTAAAAACCTACTAAATTTATCAGGATTTAACACTGTCTACACATCAAAGCATGTGATAGTGAGTTTTATAACTGATTTATTATAGCTGATTACAGGTGTTTTTCGTAGCATTATATTTCTATTAATGCTTTTTTATTAAAGACTTATAATCTTTTCGTATATAGATATTTAATATGAATAAACACTAAGAGTTTATCTGACCGAACTGAAAACCAGTAAGTTGTGTTCATACTTGCAACAAAGGTCTGAAAGATATTATTTCAAACGTCTTTGGCGAACTGCAGCAGCAAGTTCATGTAATAAAGTTTCACTGTTATCCCATGCCATGCAGGCATCGGTAATGCTTTGACCGTATACCAACTCTTTACCCGCTTCAGTATTTTGCCGACCAGCAACTAGATTACTTTCCAACATTAAGCCCATAACACGTTTTTCACCAGCAGCAATTTGAGCTGCAACATCACGGCATACCACTTCTTGTTGAAGATGGCTTTTCCCACTATTGGCATGACTGCAATCGACCATGAAACGAGCTCTTTGACCTGAACGACCAATAATTTCAGCTGTTTCATTAATACTGTCAGCATCATAATTTGGCTTTTTACCACCACGTAAAATAACGTGGCAATCAGGATTGCCTGTGGTAGAAAATATAGCAGAATGGCCCGCTTTAGTGAGTGACATAAAGTGATGTGGTTTTGATGCAGACAGAGAGGCATCTACAGCAATTTGTAAACCGCCATCAGTGGCATTTTTGAAACCAACAGGACAAGATAGTCCAGAGGCTAATTCTCTATGAGCCTGGCTTTCGGTAGTGCGAGCACCAATCGCACCCCATGAGATTAAATCAGCAATATATTGTGGACTAATTAAATCGAGGTATTCACTGGCAGCAGGGACTTCCATTTCAGCCAGGTCAAGTAATAATTTTCGAGCAAAGTGCAGGCCATCATTAATTTTAAAGCTACCATCTAGATAGGGGTCATTAATTAAACCCTTCCAGCCGACTACTGAACGTGGTTTCTCAAAATAAACCCGCATGATGATATGTAGATCATCTTTTAATTTAGAAATCAGAGGTTTCAACAGTGAAGCATACTCACGTGCAGCATCAGGATCATGAATAGAGCATGGTCCAATTATTACAACCAGACGGTCATCTTCTCCACGAAGGATTTTTTGGGTGAGCGCTCGAGCATTAAATACCGTTTCAGAAGCATGATCTGTGATAGGTAATTCTTGGTGTAATTGTGCCGGAGGAATGACTTCCTGTATGCCGGTAATACGCAAATCATCTGTGCTGTATAGCATGAAACGTCGTTCTCAGAAAAAACTAAATCCGTATTCTACCTGTTGAGTCTAAATTCTGCCATGTTTGCTTGTAGTCATACAACACAGTATTTGTTATGAGCCTGATTCTATATTGCTAGTAAATGGCATTAAAAATGCATAGTAATCACATGAAAAATAAACAAATTAAATATTGGTAAGTAATCAATTTTGAGAAAAGGAATTCCAGATGGGTAATGTAGAGTCATTTAAGAAAAATCGTGTTAAATATCAATCGACAAGGATAGGATTATTTAATAAGTTTGAGTCAACAATTCGTCATTGGCCAGAAACGTTCAATAAAAAATTTGTAGCTTCTCGAGATAGATCGTTATTTTTAGGGCAGTGCCGACAGCTTTTTGACAATGTTCGACATGCTAATGTATTGATAGGGCAGGATGATGCTTTGGCAACAGTGCATGCACGCCTGAAAAGGCAATTAGGACAAGAAACATACCTTGGGCAATGGTATACGGTAGATCAAAGTTGTATTAACCAGTTTGCCAACGCAACTGGCGATCAGCAATGGATCCATATTGATTCAGATCGAGCTAAAAAAGAATCACTTTTTAAAACAACGATCGCACATGGGTTTTTGACTTTAGCATTAATTCCAATACTTACAGAAAGTATTGATCCTGATAAAACTGCTTATCCAGAAGCAAAAATGGTCGTTAATTATGGACTCAATCGAGTTCGTTTTCCTTATCCAGTTAAAGCAGGGAAGCGTATCAGAGCGCGTACTCGGGTGATAGATATAGCTCCAATGAAGCGAGGATTAGAGATTGTACGCGAAGTAACGATTGAGATTGAAGGTAGTATACGAACTGCCTGTGTTGCGGAAATTGTTTTACGATTATATTTTTAGCTTAGCTAACGAATCCACAACTAGCCGTTTGCTAGCTGTGGATATTCATTAACCGTAGACTTATGAAGCTACCTGTTGAAATAAATCAGCATTAAGCCATAAGTGAACCCAGATACTAGCGGCATAACCCAAAGCAATTGCCCAAATCCATTTCATATGTGCAAAGAAGGTATAGATGCCGCGTGCTTGTCCCATAACAGCAACACCAGCAGCAGAGCCAATAGATAATAACGAGCCACCAACACCAGCTGTTAATGTGACTAGTAGCCATTGACCAAGATCCATATCAGGCATCATTGACAGTACCGCGAACATCACCGGGATATTATCGATAATAGCAGACATAATACCGACTAGAATATTTGCATTAGTGGCACCTAAATCGCCATACATAAGCTGTGAACCAACGGTTAGATATCCAATTGTGCCCAAGCCACCCACACAAACAATGATGCCGTAGAAAAACATCAAGGTATCCCACTCAGCACGTTCCAATTGTTGGAAGATATTGAATGCTGGTTTGTGACCTTCAACACCTTCAAGTGATAATGTGGTCTGACCATCATTTGCGAAAGCGTCAACCATGCGTTTATCACGCATTTTAATCATATAACCATATACTTTTAAAACGCCCAAACCAGTCATCATGCCGACAACAGGTGGTAAGTGTAAGTAACTATGTGCTGTTACTGCTAAGCTGATTGTTACCAAGAATAGACCGACTACTACTAGAGCACCGTCCTTCATTGTGGCTTTTTCAGTAGTTGATTGTGGTAGTTCACTTGACACAGCAAATGACATAATGACTGCAGGCACCAGCCAATTGACTACTGACGGAACAAATAATACAAAGAACTGTTGAAATTCAACAACGCCTTTTTGCCAGACCATTAGGGTGGTGATATCACCAAATGGGCTGAAAGCGCCGCCTGCATTAGCTGCAACAACGATATTGATACAGGCTAATGCAACAAATTTATGATTATCTCCACCCACAGCCATAGCAACTGTTGCCATCAATAGGGCAGTGGTCAAGTTGTCGGCAATGGGTGAAATAAAGAAAGCCAGAACACCTGTCAGCCAAAAGATAGTTCGTAATGAGAAGCCCTGATTAACCAGCCATGAACGTAAAGCATCAAATACACCTCGTTCACCCATGGTATTAATATAGGTCATCGCAGCTAATAGGAATAAAAATAATTCAGAATATTCAAGCAGATTATGCTCGATCATTATTTTAGCGGTGTGGTGATAAGCTGAATCAGGCTGTTGGGCATAAATCGCAGCAATCATCGCCCAAATCACACCGGCCGCAATCATTACCGGTTTGGATTTGCGCATATGAATTTCTTCTTCTGCGATAACCAGCATGTAGGCAAGCACAAAAATAATCAGTGATGCATATCCAACCCAATGACTAGTTAGATCAAGCGTAAGAGCATTCTCTACTGCATATGAAACCTGTGGAAAAGCAAACAATAATAGGCTGAAAATCAGGGTTGTAATTACTGATTTGTTTGAACGCAGGTGTTTCAACATGGAAATCCCTTTTTGACTGGTCAGAATAATTTGGCTAATGATACCGTGCTAGCTACTTATGTGGAAGATAAGTAACAAAATTTATTTCATTACAGAATGATAAAAGCCATGTGAAGCATCTTCCACCAAGTCAAATACATGACTAAATCCATGCTGACCACCGTAATAGGGATCAGGCACATCGTTTTCACTTCGATCAGGAGCATATTCCAGAAACAGTTTTATTTTGTGATGATATTCATCAGGACTAGCTGCTATTAATATATGGTAGTTATCACTATCCATTGCCAGAATATAATCAAAATGTTCAAAGTCAGAGGGCGCAACTTTACGTGCACGGATCTTGGATAAATTTACGCCACGGGAACGAGCTGTTTGTTGTGCCCGGGAATCAGGATCTTCACCAACATGATAGGCATGAGTGCCAGCTGAATCGACTAGAAATCGATCTGCAGCTCCCAAATCTGCTATTACTTTATTGAATACACCTTCAGCAGTAGGAGATCGACATATATTGCCCATGCAAACGAAAAGTACTTTTATCTGACTCATAGTGGGTTGTTATTCCTTAAATTTCAGCAAGTAGTTGTTCAATCATGGATTCAGCCTGACCAAGGTAGCCACTACCGAACA
>Ga0164315_10004387_pt1 | contig 10935 bp, 8 predicted proteins | sample GuaBasSedimGuay6_FD_113737 | JGI IMG/M metagenome (GOLD analysis project Ga0164315, IMG submission 113737) | Subseafloor sediment microbial communities from Guaymas Basin, Gulf of California, Mexico - Guay6, Core 4569-2, 0-3 cm | ecosystem: Environmental > Aquatic > Marine > Hydrothermal vents >...
CGAACAGAGTAGTTAAGCCTGCCAGCGCCAATGATACTGCAATACCATGTGGGAAAGTAGGTCATCGCCAAAGACTTTTTTAAAGCCTCGAATCTTCGAGGCTTTTTTTTTGCCCTTTTTTAACCAAAAAAAACATTACTTCAGTTAAGTTATTGTTTCTAACAATTAACTTCTAAATGTTGTTGACACTTTCTACCTAAGGTAGATTGAAACTCCTATGACTACCGGGATGGTCATCGCCAAAGACTTTCTAATGAAAAGAGATTTTGGTGGCTTTTTTTTAAGTCAAAAAAGTGAAAAACTTATTGCTCTTTCAAACCTTCTTATAAAAGTTTGTTCAGATGATTTTATCCTGTTATTACATAACATCAAATTACAAGCAAAAAAAACAAAACCAACTCATTTAAACCAAAAATAAAAAAGCAGGGCCATCGAACTATTTTAGCTTTAAAACCGTCTATCCTATAAGATGTTGCTGAAATAAAATAATTTTATCATACTTATATATATTGAATTAAGAAGTATAGTTTGCAATAATTATCAATTAAAAATTATTATTTTTGAATAAAGGTGTTGCCTTAGTTGAGAATTTATGTAAATTGCTGAATTATTTTTACCTAATCTAACATAGTTTGCATAACAAAGTAAATTAATATGAAGCGAAGATTTTTACCATTAAGTTTGTTTTTGATTTTCACAATGTTAGGAGGCTTATTATTAAGTACGTCCGGCATTTTACAAAGCAAAAAGTACATTCCACGCACCTATCCAAAAGATGCACTTTCCAAAGGGAATAAGCCATCAGCAGAATATTTAAAGTTGCTAAGAAATAATCAAACTACTGGTTTGATTAATCCGGCTGATATTATAGAAGTACAAGAACAGTTATCTGAATTTATGGATAGCAGATCTTTTAATATAACATGGAAAGAATTAGGTCCCGACAATTTTGGTGGTCGCACAAGAGCAATTGTGTTTGATAATAAAGACGGGACAACCAAAACCGCTTTTGCAGCCTCAGTGACTGGAGGAATCTGGAAAACTACTGATTTAGGTACTACCTGGTCAAAAATTAACCAGACAACATCAAATTTGAAATCTTCTTGTATGATTCAAACTCCAAATGGTGATATTTATGTTGGAACAGGAGAAGGCTTTGCTGCAGATGTTCAATCTGGACTTGGACAAATGGGTTTTACCGGAGGTTTTATGGGTAGTGGTATCTATAAATCAACTGATGGAGACAACTTTTCACTTCTTAACTCAACAGAACCGGAACTTAACAATGATGAAAGTGACTGGGCTTTTATTAATGAGTTAGCATATGATCAAGCAAACAGCAGATTATTTTCTGCAACAAACACAGGTTTAAAATATTCCAATGATGGAGGAGTTACTTGGTCTACTGCAAAAGACTCAGAAGGAAATGAATTAATGGATAATTCTACAGATGTACAAGCAGGAACAAATGGACTTGTTATAGCATCCGTTAATAATTTAGTCTATGTTTCATCTGATGGAAATGCAGACAATTTTATTTTGAGATCATATCTTGATTCAAATGGAGATGATTCAACCGGAGTACTTCCTGTTAGTAATGTTAAAAGAATTGAATTTGCAATTGCACCCTCAGACGAAAGTGTTGTTTATGCAAGTATAGCAAACCAATATGAAGAAATATATAATGTTTACCGCACTTCCGATAATGGTATTACATGGGATATTGTTTTGCCTGGTTCTGAGTCAATGGTTATACTTGGTGGACAAGGGATTTACAATAATACTATAGAGGTTTTTCCTGACGATGCTAACAGAATTTTATTAGGAGGCATAAACCTTTGGGAGGGTAAATTAGTACAGGAGACAGGCTTCTATGCATGGGAGGCAATTTCCCAGGGTTTCTTTAGCACTTTTGCCACAAATTATATTCATGTCGATCAACATGTGTATGCATTCCGACCTGGTTATGGCAACCAGTTTCTGGTGGGTACCGATGGAGGAGTTTATAAAGCAAATTATACTGCCGGTGAATTTGTATTTGAAACTGGCAATAGAAACTATAATACAACTCAGTTTTATGGAATAGGATATTCAGGAATTGAACGAATGGTTATTGGTGGAGCCCAGGATAATGGCTCCATACTCATTAGTGGTAATGGCAATACTATTAAGCAAGGTAAAGAAATAATGGGTGGAGGCGGAGGTGGTTTCCAAAATGGTGGCGATGGTGGCCCAGCAGTTATTTCACTCATTAATAAAGATGTTCTAGTTGCAAGTACAACTTTTGGAGACGTTAAAAGATCCGATGATGGCGGAGAAAATTATTCTACGAATGCTCAGTTTCTAGATGGCATTGGAAATGTTAGTGCTTTCAAATCACCGCTAGCACTATGGGAAAGTTTTGACAATCCTAACAGTCGCGATTCTATTATGTTTTACAATAGAACTGGTTCAACAATTAGTGGTGGAACCAGCACCATGGCAAAAAGCAAGAACAGTGATCAGCCATTTAATTTTGATATGCCTAATGACCTGGTCAAAGATGATTCCGTTAAAATTGTAGACCCGGTATCTTCAAGATTCTTCCTGGCAACAGCCTTTCATATTTATATGATTAATGACCTTCATAATTTTGCAAAAACACCAGACTGGTGGCAAATTGCAAATAGCGAATATACTGTGTTTACAGGAGTTCCACAAAGCATTGCATTTTCATCCGATGCTAATTACGTTTTTGTTGGCACGCAAACTGGAGATCTTTATCGTATTGCCAACTTAGCTTTAGCATATAATTTTGAGAGAGCTGATGTGAGCAGTCCTTCTTGTATTGTTTCAGTTGAAAGAATTCCTGTATATATTCCAGGAACAACTGATGAAATAACTCAAGTAATAACTTCCATCGCTATTGACCCACAAAATGCGAATAACATTATAGTTACTTTAGGAAACTACGGAAACAGTCAATATGTAATGCATAGTAATAATGCATTAGCTCAGTTTCCTGATTTCGCATCAAAACAAGGAAATCTTCCTCTTATGCCTGTATATTCATCCTTAATTGAAATGAAAGATGGTGATATCGCTATTATTGGTACAGAGCATGGAGTATTTAGCACATCAGACATTAATGCAAATACGCCTGTTTGGGTATTAGATGCTGAGATGATGGGAAATGTTCCTGTTTTTGAAATAAAACAACAAATGGTTGGTAAAGAGCCTATAACAATTGAGATAGGTGATGAACAAGTTAGATTTGATGGTGCTACCAATAAAGGGCTTATTTATGCAGCTACTTATGGAAGAGGCCTATTCTACACAAGTCGTTTCTGGCAGCCTTATGTTGGAATTGAAGAGCCTGCAGAAGTTACTAATTCATATCTCAAATTAAAAATCTTCCCTAACCCAACATCAGAGGTTATTAATATTGAAATTGAAAGTGATGCAAATGCAGAGGCTTTAGTTAGCATTTACGATTTAAATGGAAGGTTAATGCTATCAAACAACCATATGGTTATTCAAGGTTCAAATGTGCTTAATATGAATATTAGCAATCTTAGCAAAGGAACTTACTTAGTAAAAACACAATTGGAAGGTAAAACATATTCCAACAAACTGATGATTAATTAATATTTCAGAAAAAAAGAAAAAAATACAGATATGAAACATCTTTATTCAATAATTAGTCTATTCCTAATACTATTTTCAGTCTCACTTTTTAGTCAGGATAGAGTGTATGCACCTTCACTGACTTTTCCGGAAGATGCTGAAACAGGACTTGCTCCAAATGTAAATCTTGACTGGGATGCTGTAACAGGAGAAACTCTTATGGTATTATATGAATTGCAACTAGCATTTGATATCGACTTTACAGATGCAATAACTTTTCCTAAAACAGAAATCACATCTTCAGAAATGACTGACCTGATTTTTGGGGCTACATATTTCTGGCGAGTAAAAGCTTACGATGGTGATGATGTTTCTGATTGGTCAGATATTAGATCATTCGTGGTAACTAATTCAGTTATAATGAAGTTACCTTCAGATGCTAGTATGGTTTATTCTAATCCAAATATTACTTGGGAAGAAATGACTGGAATACTAAAATATCAAATACAAATTGACACTTCCTATATCTGGAATAGTGTTATGATAGATGCAACTGATGATATATTTGGTTCTTTCATCTTAGATGAGAATAATCAATGGATTGTTGGTGATGACGGTCTTATTATGCATTTTGATGGAACGGATTGGTCAACAATTGATGCAGGAGTTACCGAAACTCTCAACGACATTTATTTTGTAGATGCCAGCAATGGATTTATCGTTGGTGATGGTGGAACATTTCTAATGTTTGATGGAACTACATGGAACAGTGTTGTGTCGGGAGTAACTAAAAATCTTAGTGGAGTTTCATTCGTAGATGCAAGCAATGGATATATGGTTGGTGATGATGGCCTGATTTTAAAATATACATCTGGAACTTTTACAACGGAGGTTGCTACAGATGGGTCAGGGAATGATATTACTAAGGACTTTTATGATGTTGCTGTTATAGATGCAAACAATTACTGGGCTTGCGGTAAAAGTAAATACATTATTAATTACGATGGAACTGCTTGGACAGGAGGAACTGTTGGTGGAAAAGACCATTATGTAATGTGGTTTATCAATGCCAGCGACGGATGGGTTGGAAGTAAAGACGGTAGATTACAGCATTTCGATGGTACAGAGTGGACAGAAATCCAGACTGAAGCAGATGATATGTTTGGAATTAGTTTCGATGGACCGATAGGCTATGCCGTTGGCAAGAATGGAGACATGATTACTTATGATGGCAGTGAGTGGAAACAAATTACATCAGGAAGTTCAGAAACACTAAATACCATTTATCTTAAAGATGGATTCGGAATTGCCGCTGGTGATGCTGGAACTTTGATTAATAAGGCTGGTGAAGGATTCAATAGTCCTTATTCTAAAATAATAAGCGTTATTCCAGATTCTACAAATTATGACATGGCTAATCTTTTATTTGATAATTCATTTTATTATAGAATGAGAGGTATGCATAGTCTTGATACCTCTGCCTGGTCAGGTGCTAAATCAATGACAACATATTCATATCCTGAACCAGAATATCCTGGTGATGGAAGTAATGACGAGCAGTTAGAACTAGTTTTTGAATGGTCAGAGTATAGTGGTGTAACAAGATATTATATAGAAATATCACAATACGAAGATTTCAATCAATCATTGAATTATATTTCAGATTCAAACTCTATTCTATTAAGAGACTTTGGTTTTGGAGAAGAGTATTTTTGGAGGGTGAAAGCTGAGCATGCTGAAGATATATCTCCTTGGAGTGCCACTGTTGACTTCACAACTATAAATACTATTACACTACTGGCTCCTGAGAATAATGCAACCAATGTTAGTCAGTGCCCAAGGTATACATGGGAGGAAGTACTGGGTGCATCAGGTTATGAAGTTTATATTGATATTGATGAGAACTTTAATGATCCAAATATATTTATTGCTGATGATGCTTTCTTGCAATGTCAGGGAGCAATGGAAAGTAACATAAGTTATTTCTGGAAAGTTAGAGGGATATCCGGACTTGATACATCCAACTGGAGTCCTGTTTGGACATTTGAAATAGAAGGTGTTGGAATAAACGATCTGTTCAATGAAAAATCATTAGATATTTACCCTAATCCTTCAAAAGGAATCTTCACAATTGATATTAACAGTATCGATGTTGCAACTTATCAAATCAGCATAATTGATATTAGTGGCAAGGAAATTCTACATACAGAATTTAATTGTCAGCAAGGCTCTAACCAAATGAAGTTAAACCTTAGTGATAAACTTACAAATGGGGTTTATATGGTAAATGTTAAGCGTGACAATACTATTGTTAATAAACGTCTGCTTATCAAATAGGTAAAAAATATATTTAATAAAAGGGGCTATACAGTTTACTGGATAATGCCCCTTTTTTTTATGTCAAATAATATGAAGGAAGAAATATTTTGGGAGAAATTCCATGAGAAATTATCCCTAGATAGATGGCAACACATTGATTATTATGTTCTACAATCCTACTTACGTTCAGGGCAAAATATTATTATAATTGATGTTTCTAGTGATGATAACCATAAGCATTACAATCATACTCAAATTAAATACATCAACTCTCCCCTTTTTGAGATAATAGGGCAACTTGATCAGTTTGAAATTTATAAAGGAAGTAGTATAATTTGTGTTTGTGCAGGAGGTCCAAAAAGTGCTGTTGCGGCTCAAATTCTCAGATTTAAGGGAATAGATGCTAGTTTTTTGTCAGGAGGGACTGAGGCTGTTATCCAGATTACTAAAACAAACTAATATTTATTAAACCTTTTACCCCAACTTAGACTAATATAAAAGGTAGGAAAAAACACTTGATTATCGCTATAAGCCATCACTGTCATACCAGTAGGAAGTATATCAATAGTAGCGCCAACTTCAAGAGCGTTTATTTTCGTATTTACTTTCCCAAATTCAAAATTTAAACCAAATTTAACATAAGCCCCTGGATGTAAAGAAATCTCATTCAGTCCTTTGGAAAAAGGGGCTCTACCATATTCATCAAGCCAATCTCTTTTACTAGGATCAGAATCATAAACCTGTGGTCTAATCTCATAAGTCTGACCTATGCCATCGCTAGTTTCATAAATCACATACAAATAATATGGTTTTGCAATTCCAAGGCTGATACCTGCTGCATAAGCAAATCTCACCTCTACCCCACCCCAATATGGTTTCCGATTTAATAATCTTTTCCAAGCCATTCCACCGCGAAGAAAGAAAGCTTCATTTTTCTTTCCATAAACATATTTTCTTGAATTTTGATATGGTTTAAGAAGTTTAACCTGTTTAAAAGATCTATAATACACAAAATCAAATTCCCACATTCTGGTTTTGAAAATAGATATACGTTTTCCGGTGCGATACTGTACTCCTAGCCCAAGATTATGAGTGATAATTCCATACGTCTTGGTTTTATTGTATAAGATTTGATTTTCAAGAGTATCAATGGATTCAGTATCAAATTGTGCAAAAGCACCAATACTGGAAACCAGAATTATAAGGAAAAGTATTATGTGAACAGGACTTTTCATCTGCTACAATTAACAATTGCCCAAAGGTAGACAATAATAAGGATCAAGAAAGAAGAATACGTTTAATACCGTGATTCCTTTTGATACTTATGAGTTTCGCCATAAGCAGCACATTTATTAGATGATGTGCATGAACTTGCAAATACTATTATCATTGCAATGGCGGAGATAAGTACAATTATTTTCTTCATAACTTAGCAATATGGTAATTAAAACTAATGGTATTCGTTGCGCCACTTCCCTTACAATTCGCAAAGCAATTGTGACATATATTAAAATTGATTGATTTGTTTGCTTAACTTCAATCCGTTTTAGTATTTGCAACAAAGAAAAACAGTTTTTATTTAAATAACAAGCATTTTCACATATTATTGTTAAGTTTACGGAAAAAATAACATATGAGCGAAGTAAATCCTCAAATTGAAGAAAGTTGGCTTGAAGCTCTCAAAGAAGAATTTAGTTCCCAGTACTTTATTTCACTGAGAGATTTTCTTAAGGTGGAAAAAAAGAGTTATACCATTTTTCCTCCGGGAAATCAAATGTTTACGGCTTTTAACCTTTGCCCTTTATCATTAGTCAAGGTTGTAATTATAGGTCAGGATCCTTACCATGGACCAGGTCAGGCACACGGCCTGAGTTTTTCTGTCCCTGATGGTGTTGATATTCCACCCTCTCTTCGTAATATTTATAAAGAGATAAATAATGACTTAGGCATTCCCATACCTAAAACGGGTAATCTGGAAAAATGGGCTGACCAAGGTGTTCTTTTACTGAACGCTATTTTATCAGTGAGGGCAACAGAAGCAGCATCACACCACGGGAAAGGATGGGAAACATTCACTAACAAAGTTATTAAAACGGTATCTGACTTAAGAGCAGGAATAGTTTTTATCTTATGGGGGAAATACGCCCAGGAGAAACAAATACTTATTGATACAAATAAACACTTTATTCTAAAAGCACCCCACCCCTCCCCTTTATCTGCCAGCAGAGGATTTTTAGGCTGTGGACATTTCTCCAAAACCAACCAAATCCTAAAAGAAAATGGTATAGAAGAAATTGACTGGAATCCAGTTAACTAGGGCTATTTTCATACTATTTTCAATCATCAAGATAATCAAAGAATGCACATTCCAAGGGATCTGTTCTGATCATTAATTAATTAGTCGAAGGGTAAAAATAATTGAAATTACATTTGGAATGAATTATCCAATAATATTCCTAAAATATTTATAAAAACTCTTTTATGGATTTGCTATTTTTGCTCTTTACATAAGAATATAAATATGAAGAAACTGGTTTTCGCTACTAATAATCAGCATAAGTTAAATGAAATAAAAAGTATTCTGGGAAACAAATTCAATATTTTGGGGCTAAAAGAGTTTGGTATTGACTATGATATCCCCGAAACAGGTAAAAATCTTGCTGAAAATGCATTTATTAAATCCAATTTCATATTTACTAAGTTTGCTGTTGATGTATTCTCAGATGACACCGGATTAGAGATTGATGCTTTAAATGGAAGACCTGGAGTATATTCAGCAAGATATGCCGGAGAAGATGGTGATAGTGAGGCAAATATAAAGAAAGTACTTGCTGAAATGAAGCATAAATTCAATAGAAAAGCCAGATTCAGGACAGTTATTTCATTAATCATTGATGGAAAAGAACATCAATTTGATGGAATTGTTGAAGGTGTTATTACAGACACAAAGAAAGGAGATTCGGGCTTTGGTTACGACCCGATTTTTATGCCTGATAATTATGAAGAAACCTTTGCTGAGATGTCCAACAATGAGAAAAATAAAATCAGTCACAGGGCACTAGCCACAAAGAAACTTATAGAGTTTTTAAATAAGAAATAAGTCGAAATACTAGTTAGTGAACATCGCATCCACAATAATATCAAAGAATTCTTCCAGTGAATAGCCATAAGCCTTAGCCATCTTAGGCATTATACTAGTTTCTGAAATTCCAGGTACTGAATTAACTTCAATAAAATAAAGATTATCATTGGTTAATATATAATCGAATCGCACAAAACCACTGCAATCCAGTTGATTAAAAAGAAATGAGGACAAAGCCTTAATGTCATCTTCAACCTCCTCGGGCATGTTCTCTGCAGGACAGATTTCATCAGCCAGACGGGAATCATACTTCGCCTCAAAATCAAAAAATTCATTTTTACTAATTATCTCTGTCAATGGTAGAACAACTAATTGCTTACCATCTTTTAACACACCACAATCGATTTCACGACCATCAATAAATTCTTCAATCAAAATTCTACTATCAACTTTAAACGCAATACTCAATGCCTCGCTAAGTTGTTCAATATTTTTTACTTTAGTTACCCCAACACTTGATCCACTACGAACAGGTTTTACAAAGACCGGCAATCCTAATTTTTCTATTATAAATTTATTATCAATTGATTCCGACCGGGAAAATGACAGGGACTTTGCAATATTCACACCATAGGAACTGACAAATGCATTGCAATGAAATTTATTGAACGTAAGAGCAGAGGTGTCAGCACTACTTGATGTATAAGGAATTTGAAGCATATCAAAATAACCAAGTAACTTTCCGTCCTCACCGGGAGTTCCATGTATGGCATTGAAAACTCCATCAAATCTGATTATTGAATTATTATGGCTAACAGTAAAATCACTTTTATTAACAACTGACTTGCTTCCATCATTAGCTAAATAATGCCATTCTTCCTTTTCTATTAAAATCAGGAATCCATTGTATTTTTGTTTGTTGAGTGATTTTTTGACAAGAGCAGCACTCTGCATAGAAATTTCAAACTCTCCGGAATATCCTCCGCATACTATTGCAATATTCTTCATAAAGCAAAGATAAGACTGTTTTGCAAAACAGAACTGATTATTTAACTGATTTCAATCTATCCATAATTGCATCTGCCACCCTAAATGAATTTGCATAAATAGTCCATGTATAGGTCACACTACCTCCTGTTGGCATGAAACTCCCATCAGTAACATAAAGATTATCAACTTCATGTGATTTGCAATTTCTATCAAGAACTGAAGTTTTAGGATCGTTACCAAATCGACATCCTCCAGCCATTAAGTTTGTTGGTGGAGCACCACTAACAGATGATTTTAAGTTGCTGACTTCCAGTTTTGACATGAGTTCTTTCGCTTTTTTGGCGAGATACTCCCCTACTAACAAATCATGAGGGTGATTATCAATTCTAATTTTAGCAACCGGATCGCCCCACTTATCCACAACATTATCGTCAAGTGTTACATAGCAATTATCATGGGGCAACCAATCAACAAATATTTCGAAATTCAATTTTTTCTGATTCAGAAAATAATCTTTCATCTTTGATTTTAATGCAGACCCATAAACCAGATCTCCCTCATTATCCCACTTATTTCTAATGGCTTTACTTATGCCATTTGCATGCTCAAATAAAAAGTCAACTGTACCCCCTTTAATCTTTTGTGGAAATACTTCTTTATCATCAATTTCATACCAATTCTGAATAGCCCTATTCACAAAAAGTCCGGGTACTTTTAATTGTTCTACATTATTTGCTAAAAGATTATCAAATCGAAAAATACCTGAGCCAACACCTCCTCCTGAAAAAATAAGGTTCTTTCCTACGAGTCCTGAATTGTTAGCCAGACCATTGGGAAATTCCTGATTTTTACTCATTAATAATAATCTGGATGTCTCCACAGCCTGACATGCTACTACAAATATACCGGCCTCAATACTCTGTTCACTATCCATAGCA
>Ga0164315_10004388_pt1 | contig 10935 bp, 27 predicted proteins | sample GuaBasSedimGuay6_FD_113737 | JGI IMG/M metagenome (GOLD analysis project Ga0164315, IMG submission 113737) | Subseafloor sediment microbial communities from Guaymas Basin, Gulf of California, Mexico - Guay6, Core 4569-2, 0-3 cm | ecosystem: Environmental > Aquatic > Marine > Hydrothermal vents...
CCAACTGTAACCATAAAAACAAAAAGTAACACATAAAATGCCGATTTATAATTATCCATTTTGCATACACTTTTTATAATATTTTTGCCAAAGTGAATCAATAGAATTCCAGAAATAAAATCCTTCTGGAGTATCTGACCATAAAAAAGCAAATAGTCCTCCATCTGATTCAGTTCTATTCTGTTTATTTTCTTTTACAAATTTTTTAAAGTCAGTCACACCTCCCGAATTGTTATTTTTTAGATTATGGCAAAATTGCTGATATACTCCATTATCAATTAAAAACTTTTTTAAATCAGGTCCCATTCTACCTCTCTTTATACATTATTTTTTCTAATTTTTTGCCAATCTCAAGCATTGCAAAGGATTTACCTTTCTCAAATTGTGACATGCCGCTTCTATGTCCTTCGAGAGTTGCGTAAGTATCCAAACAATACTGTTTCAATTCATTTAGTGAATTTTTGGTTGTTTTTCTTAGGTCTATTTTCATTTTATATTCCTCTTTAAAATAGATGAAACAGCCAAAACATACTCATTATCACAACAATTACCTTCTGCTGTTTTCCTATTGCTATAAATTTGAGCATTGGTTAAAACTTTCGTATATGAATGTTTTGAACCTTCTATAGCAACATACCCTCCACCTTGATCTATCCTTTTAATCACATACATTTATTTTCTCCTTTAAAGTAAGTTTATTAAAAAAAGCTTCGTAGGCTGTGGTAAATTCTTTTACCGAACATAATATATTTTTAGGTTCTCTTTGTGATTCATACGATAAATCACATCCAATAATTATATTACCTTCGCAGTTCAAATAAAATTCAATCTCATCAAGAGTTTGTTCCAAATCATCTATATTGCCATCCTTCAAAATATCTTGTATGGTGATATTTGTATGTTTGTTATTCCCCCAATCTTTTCCATAACCTTCAGCTATAATTTGTTTGTAGTCACCATAATCATGACCATCTTTATTATACTTTTTTCCAACAAATCTCAGGATTGATAATTTTTCATAATTTTCTTCCCATTCCTGATCATGAAAAATATCATTGGAAACGTCAACACCAGATACAGCATTTTCAGAACAATATAACCATAAGTCCATCAATACTTTAATAAACTCATTGGATGCAATTGTGCCATTTGTGGCAATGTAAAAATTTCCAATGTCTATCTGATGGGCTTTTGCAATTGACAGAATTTTTTGAATTATTTCAGGATACAATGCGGGCTCTCCTCCGGTTAACGTCAATATTGATATTGAATCAATTTGGGAAAACAAACTCCAAAGATGTTCATTTTGTATTGTTCCGATTTCTTGTTCGCCTCTCAAACAATGTTGACACGTTAAATTACATTCCCTGGTAATTTCAATCAAAAGATTATATATGTTTAATTTATTCATATTGAAATCTCCTGCATTTTTAATGTTCTGTACTGAAAAGGTACTTTGTGATTTATCCAAGCTTTTATTTGTTTATGTTTTATTTCCCGCCTTCGTTTTAAAACAAAATCAATCACTGATTTAGCGTCCTGTAAGAGACCTGATTTTTCATGATCATTTCCATAATATCCCCAACAAGATTTCTCAAATTCTGGAATTGTGTATCCATAAGTAAATCCTTGGAGATAGTTATCGTATGTAGAAATTTCAGAATCCAGATATTGATAAATTTCTTTGGAGGTAATGTTTTCTTTCAGTTCTTGTTTTGCTTTTTTCTCAGTAATATAAATCCAACCAATTTGCCCAGAATCCCATCCACAAGAAAATGGAGTTGAGCGGATTGTAATTCCACTGTGATCAAAAAGATACAATGGATAAGTATAAAAGTTTTGTTCATCTTTACTTAAAAAAGGAATAACCTCTTTAGGATTATTAAAATTGTGTTTATCTCCTAAATCATATCTCTTATGAAAACAAACCATTGTTCCTAAATTATCCCAATCTCTTGGATTTTCTGCAAGTGGATCTTGGTGGATTTCGATAGTGTGTTTTCTATATCCCACATAATCTGTCATTTTTAGTCTCCTTTTACCCATATATGTTCAATGGAACTCCATTGAACATATATGCAAAGCTTACCATTATATTTTGATTTATGGAAAGAAACTGCCCAGTCGTTGTGCAGTTGCAGACCCCCTTGATTGCTCCAGTCATAACCAGAAAAGACAAGTCTTAATTCTTTTTGAGAAATGTGTTCTCGGATATCTTCATAGTCAATCTCCTCAGCATTATCAATCATATCATGAAGTGGTTCTGCTGGTAATTCTACACAAGTTCCCAGAAATTTATAGCTCATATTACCCCCTGTAATTCATGTCGGTCATTGTGTTCTTGTAAGCACCCACTTCTTATCCATTCATATATACAAACGGCAGTACTGAAGCGGTCACCTTTCATTATTCTATATCCATCAATTTTTTGGACATTTCTCAATTTGTGTATCCGTTCTTGTGCATCACAAATCATAGTCCTGCGATTGTTTCGTCCATCAAGAATGAATACCCCATCACTTCCAAGTATCTCGTGGAGTTCTTCGTCAATGACTTGAAGAAATTGTAAATGGTATTTCATAATTATCTCCTTTTAAATTAGCACTACGAATTGTTCCTGCATTTCCGCCGTTTGCAAGTTCAATTAAACATCCATGTTTACCTAAACTGTCATATTCACCTAAAGATTTTGCACTTTTGGGAAGTGACATTACTTCCCAATATATGTTTTTGGCTTTTTCTGGCGCCATTTAAAGTCCCTCTTTTTTTAATTCCTTAATTATTGAAAATAAACTATCGTCAAGAGGATTTCCACCACCAAGAACCTGATTAATGCCATAACGTCCATAAGCATAATAATTAGAAACAAATTGAAAATCCTTAATTTCTTTTTGTCCCAAAACAACATCCACTAAACTTTTTGCGTTACTAATAAGTTGGATAGCTTCATTAATTTTATCAATATTATTTTTCGGTGGTATTTTTTTCTTTTTGGGTGTTGATTTTATAATTTCAATATTTCCTGCATTCGTTCCCATAGGCTCACATCCAAAAGAATTACCAAAGTAACATAAATCCAGTTCACCAATTTTGTTTAAGACTTCAATTTCAGTTGCTTCATAATTAAATAATTCATGAATACACCCAAACCTCTCTCTTGAATCGACTGCTTTAAAAACTGGACGATTCCAATCATCAATACCTTCAAATTGTATTTTAATCATTTTAAATTTCCTTTCTTATCTACAATTGAATAATCCCCAATTCCTACTACTGCAAAATCTTCACCAGCAAAATTAGAATTATCAAGAACAATCCTGCCACTTAACCATGCCTGTTTCACATAATCAACCGCACCTTTGGCACTGTCATCCTCAACAATAACAATTTTTTGTAATCTTTCAGTTATTTTGATTTGATATTTCATAGTTTTAGTTCGTTTCTTGTGTTGTTTAAGCGTGTTTAACAGTTTTTAAATATCAGTGTATCAATTCAATTAAACACGCTTAAAAACGTTTATTTTCGATTTGAAATAGTCAGGTGAAATTCACTATTTGCTGGTATAAAAACTTTTATTGCCGTTAAGGTCTCCCGATTAGTCCAACATCCATCTTCTCGTGGGTCAGTTAGATTTATAACCTCAAAATTTTGAGTGCTGGCTGTCCGCATAACCAGATGACCTTTATTACTATTCCCGGGAGCTTCACAAATAACACCGATTTCCAAAGGTTTCATTTCATCCATTGTGGATACTTGTCCGTACTCTTTAGCGCCTTCAATTGTAATCATTTTACTTTCTCCTTTTTAATTTTTTTTAATTCATATGGTCCCAATAATTCCACATGTCCATTGGGCAATTTATCTTCCAAATCATAAATTGAATCAGAGACAAAAAGGGTTAAATACTTCATTGTGGATTTTTTTGTACCTAAATTAAAGTCATTGGATAATTGCAACATGTCATCATTCTCGGTTAAATGGCTATGGACCTCGTTTTGGTATTCATAGGCATTTCCATCAAATGTGATAGTAATTTTATAAAATTTTAGCATTTTTTCTCCTATATTTCATAAATGTTTTGGCATTCTTTATCCAGTGGTTCCGCATTATAGTATGCATTTGCACAAATAGTACACAATCGAATTGTGTACCAATCTTCTACCTTATCATCACCAAACTTTTCAGTTGTAGTAACACAGGCATAATCTTGAACATCATTTCCTAAATAATTATTGCAATTCTCACATCCATGGGAATGGAAATATGGCTCCTCAGTAAGTGCATCTATTTCAATAATTTGTTCATCATTTATTATCATTTTTATTCTCCTTTATTATTATAAATATTTTGTATGATCATTTTTATATCCTAACTTATATAGGTGTATACTTTAACTGACTCTCCGCAATCCGAATAATGTACCAGTACTCCAGAAAAAAATGAATCAGAAAGATAACCATGAATATCCAATCTCAAATCATTAAAAGGATTATGTTTATCCTGTTTATCGACTCTCATAAATTCGGAAAGAAAATAGGTATAACCTAAATATGTGAAACATGCTTCATAATCTGGATTTTCATCATCCTCATTCCATTCAGGAATCTTGTACTCAATTTCCTTCCAATGATGATTACCATATAAATACATTGTGCCATTTTCTTGTTCAAGTGTTTCGCATGGTTTTCTCATTTGTTTCTCCTCATTTTTAATTATTAACTATAAATAAGATAAAACACTTTTAAATAAATGTCAATAACTATTTTAAATCGTCAGTAATTAACTTTTCCTTTTTAATTGCCTTGTTGTATTTCACAACCAAGTTATCCCTTAAATTTAAAAGTTCTGTATCTGTTCTTGTATTTAATAGTTCATAGGAATCAGATTGATTATTAATCCTTATTTGTAAAGATTGAATACAACAAATATGGCTCATTCTTGATATGGAATAGTTCATAAATCCTCCAGATTAAAGTTCATATGTTTATAATACAAAGAAGGTCCATTTGAATAGTGGATATAATCAACGAATTCCTTTCGTTCACCCAGCAATAGGCTCTTATTTGTTATTCCGGTAGGTAATTCCCAGATTCTATCCTGAAATCGTTTTTTGATAAAATTTTTGAACCTTGTCCTCAGTTTGTTTATTTCCGTTCTGGTTTGAAATCCTACATTTTCGGAACTGGACAATATAGCTCTATATCTTTGTCCGTACCAATTATCATTTTTACACCATTGATAAACTAAAACCAAATCCTTCATTTTGAATACCTCTCAATTGCATTGGTTAATGTTTTTATAGCTTGATTTCCTCGAATTGCCAGAAGTGCATCTTTGGCTCTGGAGTATTCATCAAAATTGGTTGCAGTTAAAACATTTTGATAAAGAGGATCATTCCAAAATACTGTTGGAATTTTATTAACTCCAAAAATTACATAATCCCCCTTTTCAAGATATCCTTGCATTTTAATCCTCCTCTGGGTGTGCATTAATTATTCCACGATTTATAAAATTAATTTTCAAGGCGAATTCATAGGATTCACCAGCTTTTATGATTTGATTAAGAAACCTTTTTATTTTGGATCTAAAATCACCATTGTTATTGTGGAAATAACCCCATTCAGCTTCCCGAATTTCCACAATGTTTCCTTTTACATCTCTTACCATTAACCAATAAATTCTATCCATTTTTAATCCCCCCTATTTTACCATTTCTCTCTTTGTTAACTTTTGCCACATAATTATTTCCTCCTTAACTTCTTGATATGTCCGAATCTGCTTCCATCTTCAGTTTGCCATCTTATCAATTTGGCGATTGCCTCTTTTTGGTTCATTCTGATTGTTCTGCTATAACCGTTTTCTCCTCTTAATTTTAGAATTACTTTTTTAGGCATTTTTAATCCTCCAAGTGTTTGTTTACTTCATTCCAAGCGGATACAATTTTTCCCAATCCAGGTTTTGTGTACATTACAAAAGTGGAATACCTTACAGAATTATAATCAAGTCCAGTTTTCTTTACAAATTCATTTAACCAATCCTGCGGCAGGGCTGTGTCAAAAGTGTATGTGATTCCAATCTCAATTGCCAAGTCATCCTTCTGCAAATCCATTTCTAACAATTTTTTCCAAGTAAAATCTTTCATAATTTTCTCCTTTTAAATTAAATATCCCACTGAGAAAATCAATTCTTTTGGAAAGATAAGGCAAGATATGTGGTTTCCAGTCCCTTTCTCCTGCATCGACTTAAATTAATTTTCTCCATTGAACATTTAATAATTCCTTCTCATATGATTTCCCATTAAATCTCCATTAATAATATAAAATGCTAAAGCATCCATTTCCACTGTGTAATCATTTACTGCCTCATATCCCGATGGATATGTATCAATATGCCATTCAATCCAATGATAAAACATTTTAACCTCCTATTCCTCATAATATCCCATTTCTGACAATCCATCTATCAAATCCAAATCACTTTGATGATTTGAATTGAATAATACCTTGTGAAGTAGATCAAAAAAAGCTTCCCCATTTAATGAGACATTGAGAAAACATTTTTGTTCTGGATCCCACATTCCACTTGCCAATTTACTTCCATATTCCGAAAATTCAATTTTAACAAACCAAGAGATATCCTCAATCTCAACATCCAATTTATTTTCATAATTGTCTGTCAAGAATTGAACCTTAATTTTTTCATAATGGGTTGGGTCTGCTGGATTGTAAGTTCCAGATTTTATTGTCCCATATTTTTTACAATGTTCAACAAAAAAGTTTACCATTTGTTCTTCACTTGCCTGAAATTTTCTTTTTCCTTCATAAATTGACATTTTTTAGCCCCCTTTTATTTTGTGATTAATAATTGCTTTTATTTTCAAAATGCAGCTTGTTTTTATACTGTTTTAAGCGTTTTAAACTTTTTTGAGTAGTAGTATATAGATATAATTTAAAACGCTTAAAACACGACAAAAATCAATTGAGTTGGGAGGGTTTTTACACCCTCCCTTTTATCAATTATGCCGCTTCCAGAAATTTATCAAAGTAATGAGATACTTTATTCCCGTTTGCTATCTTGGTGGATTCGATTGTATCAGAATCTGTTATTCTTTGAGTAAAGGAATTATACAAATCCCATGCGGTCAGTTGATTTTGATTTAAGAGGGTTTGGACAGAACCTTCACCGCCCCTTAATGGAATATTTAAAAGTTCTTCTTGGACCCGAGGTCCGACTTCCAGTTGTTGGAATACTGTTTCAATATCAGGGGCCTTGAGGCTTTTTTCCGCATAAGTTTTCCAAACCGACATGGATTCAATTGAATCCTCCAGATTGTCAAGAAAAGCATTAACTTCTGCCGATAAACTTAATCCACCTTTATGCAATTTTCTGGAAGTGATTCGTTCTATCCTACGATCAGGAGCCATCATCCCATTAGAACAAATTTGTCGCCAAGCTCCTCCAGCCAACCAATAGCGTTTTGACGTATCAGCCGAATTTTCCATGGTCGCTCTATACTGTATTTTATCACCCTTTTTTATTTCTGTACTTATTCCACTTTGAAATTGGGCAAAACATCTTCCACCATCTGAGGTTGTTTCAATATTAATCTTTTCAAGTTGGAAGGCTTCTGGCAGGGTATCAAACAATTTCCAAATGGCCTCATTGTGCTGTACCACTTTATATTGTTTTGATACTGATTTAAGACCAGCCACCCTACCATTAGGATGTAAGGCTATATTGAAAAGTCCTTTCCCCATGAATAAATCATCTGGGTCCTGTCCATAGTTTTTCAGGATGGTTTCATCCACATCTCCAAAGTCAAACAAAGGTCTGCCCTGAATTATTAATGGAACACTATCAAGACCTGAGATTTTTACACCCGTTTTTTCTGCTTTTTCCATAATCATGTTATTTGTAATGTTTTCCATTTTACTCTCCTTTAAATTAAATTTTTGTACTTTAAATAAAAGTCAACACGTATAAATAAAATATTAGATTAATCGGCCATCCTTTTATACTTGTCAAGAAATAATATCTCCATTTTTTCAATTTCATCCTTTGCCATGAATTTAAACTCGTTTTCCAATTCATCCAGATAAGTATTAAATTGAGTTGTTATATGTTCAAAATTAACAACCCCTTTTTTTTCAGATTTACTCCTGGTTTCTTCTTGCAATAATTCCTTCATTGCCAGTTCCACAGTATCCATTTTTCAACCCCCTTTTATTTGAATTCAGTTTTATGATGCTATTGCAAAATTCATTGGAGCGGAATTTCCAACGGCAGTTCCTTTATCCCAGGTTTGTTGATCAGAGGGTAAGTTGGTTTTTCTTCTTCTTGCAATTCTTAAATTTGGATACAAGTCCGCTACGGCCTCTTTTATTTCATCGGCTTTTTGTATCACCAAAGCAGTACAATTTTTATCCTCGTGGATACTGGTATCCATTTCCTTTTTTAATTCCCATGCTCTATCCCAGATTACACTTGCAGCCACATTTCCAAGAGCCTCCCTTTTTTTGGCATAAGTTTTCTGGGGGAATTCTTTATAGCATTCTGCCTCTATATGGTTGCAGACCACTTCCGTAAAATACATAGCGGTCTCCACATCCGAGAAAGTTCCAATAAATTCGTATTCTTTGGAATCCCATTTTTTCCGCATTACCGTTTCACAATCAAAAAGATTTGAGAAAGTATAAACCACCCGACCAACCCACTGAGGCTGGATTTTTCTATCATTCTGGAATTCAAATTTATCCAGAATAAAATTATCTGTTTCCAGATCAATTTCGGTTTCCTTAATTCTGTATTTTGCCATCAAAAGTGCTGCGTGTTTTTTGAAAGTATTTCCTTCAGGGGTATTTTCCTGGTCCTTGGCTTGAATAAGTATTTTTTGAATTTTTTCAATTATTGCCTGTTTTTTCTCGTTCATGGTAAAATCTCCTTAAATTTATAGTATCCATCTCCTTTTTTCCGGACTGTGGACCGGCAATTTGAATACATTCCAAATTGGTGGATTAATACGGGGTATTTTTCAACCCCCATGTTTTCATACAGGATTTCTCCATTTCCTTTGGTTATGAAGCCCTGTAATAATTTTTGTGGTGTATCTTTTTTTAATTTCAATATCATCCACAGTTCCATACATTTTTTTACAATCTCTCCAAAAATTCTTGACTGCTTTTTTATCTGCACCCTCCAGGCAATCTGATTTAAAAATGTATTCTGAAATTATCCCATTTCCATTGGGATCTATCCAATTTATCATAGTAAAATAAAATTTCATATTATTCCCTTTTAAATAATCCCATTTAAAGTTAACGCTACCAAAATAGTTGTTATTATCATACTTCCTGCCCATACACCAAAAATTATTCTTTTCACTGATATCATTTTTAACTCCTAATTTTATAATTTAATGTTTAAAAAGCGGGGATATTTTTCAATCCCCTTTAACTTTTTTTGGATTATTTTGACGTATCATTTTTAAGGGCTTCAATTATTGTATAAACTCTATAAACATAATTAACAGAACCACTAACCAATTTTTCAGTTTTCTTTTCTTTTTGTGCTACAAAAGTATCCAATTTTTTCTTATCAAGTATTCCTTTTCTTATTCCCATGCCTGCCCAATAAAATGCACCTTTACCACTGCCTTTACCATTTAAACACTTCATTGAAAGAAATATTGCGCCCACCATGGTAGTCCAACCACCCTCAGTCCTTTTAGAATTCTGGCTCAATTTTTTAACTATTGCTTTTTTATTCATTGTAAGATTTTCAAGAATAAATTTAACTCCATCTTTCATATCTGTATTATTGGTTATTTTTGACGTAGTTTTTTTCTTGGCAACCGGCGTATTTTTAATAAATACCGCTTTACAGACTTTGAAAATATCTGAATTTTTATCTGAACATTTTTTACATGTTCCGACATGCTCTTTTACCGCATTCATTACCGGTTTCCCAAATTTCTTACAACTTGATTTAACTGAAATTTCTTTCCCGCCCACAATTGCTGTAAATTTAACAGTTTTGGAAGTTCTTGCTTTTTTGATTGATTTACTCATAATAATCTCCTTAAAAAAATAATTAGTTTTAAAACATTTTAAAACTTTTTATATATTGTAAAAAACATGGAACCAATTTCCAATGTTTTAAAATAAAATAAAATAATTTATTTTAATTTTATTCTATTTTAAAAAATTCAAAATATTCAAAATTTAAAATTTAAAAGCGGTTCAAAAAATTAAATAATATAAATAAAAATAAATTAAATAAATAATATTGAACCACTTTTTAAATTTTGTTTTCCCTGTATAGTAAAAATTGTTTTTTCTATTCTCCTTTAAAATGCTTAATCTTGTTAAAATCGTTAAAATCGTTAAAATCGTACTCTGGCAGATTATGGCTCCCTATTAAGTTGTTGCTCCCTGCCCTTATACAAAAGTCTGCTAAGCTTTTGTTTTATCGTACGTACTTTGAATGCCTTTCCCATTTTGTTTTAATTGCCGCTTTAATCAAATCTTTGAATTTTAATTTAAATGGAACTTTCAAAGATTCTGGCCGGCTGTCCTGGGCGTTTCCGAGATTGTGCTTGCCACTCGGTTTGACTTTGCATTATTTACTCTGTATCAGTGAACCCCCTTATTAATAATTAAAAATTGTATATAAAAAATACAGGAGTATAATACCTTTGTAAAACTCAATAAAACACAGCCTACGACGATTACAAGCAAATAATAGCATATATCTTTAATTTGCTAAGATTTGCATAGATATACTCTGATTTACTCTGTTTTATGAATTAAAAACGCTATAACTTATTGAATTTATTACATATATTGATAAATAAAAATAAATAAAATAAAATAAAAAAATATAAAATAAAATAAATTATTTTATAACTTATTGAATTTATTACATAATTTGATATAA
>Ga0164315_10004389_pt1 | contig 10934 bp, 9 predicted proteins | sample GuaBasSedimGuay6_FD_113737 | JGI IMG/M metagenome (GOLD analysis project Ga0164315, IMG submission 113737) | Subseafloor sediment microbial communities from Guaymas Basin, Gulf of California, Mexico - Guay6, Core 4569-2, 0-3 cm | ecosystem: Environmental > Aquatic > Marine > Hydrothermal vents >...
GTACAGGACAAAAAATGGTAATACGTTGATATTATTAAAGGCGGCAGCTCCGGCTAAGATAATATGACTACCCGATATTAAATATTATTCAGAATAATGCATAAATTTTTGTCCTGTACAGTGATGCTTCCATGTTTTTTATATACTCAAGCGTGAGTTCCATGACCCGGAAATTTGCCTGCTGTGATGCCTGGGGCATTGTTTCAAAAGGAGTTCCGGCCAGATGCTTTTTACCGATCTCCGCATTCTGAATCGAATTCTCAAGGAAACTGAGCATGGACGCCTTCACCCTGAAGTCTGATTTCAATTGCTCAAACAACACTTTGATTTCATAGTTGGAAGAAGTGTTTTCATTGGCCCGGATGATCACCAGCCGTTCCAGTTTGCTCACTTTTGATCTCAGATCATCATCAGCCAGTTTCTCACTCACCAGCCTGATGTATTCGTTGGATTTGCTGATGGAATGATCTGCCAGTTTTTTTATTTCCTGCCCAATTTCAGCATTCCGCTGATCAATCTGATAAATATGCTCAAGGTCTTTCCATATTTTTGATAAATTCACAGACAGGCTGTTATTTTTTATCTCTGCCAGTTTATCAAAGTCTTTTCCCAGTTCCGAATAAGATATTTCATGATGGAGATAGGCTTTTGTCCGATATGCCGTGTTCCTGGTACTAAGAACCAAGGCCGAATTTTTTCGGCTATTTTAAATATGCTGAATATGCGACTGAAATAAGAAGCAAACCTGAAACTCTTTGCTATCATTGGATGATGAAAGCGATTTTCCTCTCCTCAGAGACGATTACCCGACCGCAATGATTATGAACGTAGGGGCACGTCGGTGACGTGCCCTGCCCGGGTGCGGGTCCCCCCCCGGCATTTCCGCACCGAGAGAGGGCACGCCGCCGGCAGTGCCCCTACGATCCGTCTGCCATGATCATTGCTGTGAGATACTGTTTCTCTGGAAAATCTATCGTATCGTCCCAGAATGAGGCAATGGGGTGAGGAGAGTATTTAAATGGTGAAAAATTCCCTTCCCTCAATTCATCTTATTTTCAAGCCATTGCAATACCAGGCCTTCCATTTCCCCGTCGCGGGGCGGCACAATTTCAGTAAGGATATCCGCATCCGGGTAATATTCCCAAACCTGTATCACTGCCCATTCCCACAGATTCGGCCTGATCCTCAGGGCATGTTGGAAAAGTCTTTGAAATTTCTGAATTCCCTGTTCACGGGAAAAAGAGGCATCGCCGGAAAGCATGTCCTTTGTCTCCGGAAGCATGGTGGAACGCCGCACCCAGTATTTTGCGACTTTGGATATGATATTCACATCATTTGGCGCACATCGGATACTGATTTCAAAACAATGATCTGCCAATGGAAGCCACTGATTCAGATAAGGATACGGGGCGTAGCGTTTTGACGCACAGTTTTCCCCGAGTTCGTACCAATATGTCCCCTGGCCAGGATTGAGATGTATTGCTGTCTTCAAACTTTCAGTGGCCTTTTCATTGTATCGCTCTCGGAGGGTTTTGTCGCTGATCTGCTTTCCCATATAGTATTCCGCCAGTCTGGCATGGTATTCAGCATTTCCGGGGTTATGGGCAATGGCTTTTTCTATGTCCGTGAGGTAGGGATTCCAGTTCAGATTCATGGTGGAATTCCATTCTGTGGGACAGTGAACCTCTGCACGAAAATGGCGCACCACCCCGAAAATCCCTCCTCCTAGGATAAAAAGGCACAGGCACATGAGGCCGATCCGTGGCCACAGCGTCAGGGGAAGCGTTCTGACCTGGTAAAAAAAAGACTCCTGATAAGCCGTTCCAGTCCTGTGGAGAACAAGGTATCCTGTTGCCATCAGTACGGACAAGGTCAGCGGATTCGCAGGAATGTGCATGCTGAAATCAAAAAAACTGTGAATGCCAATGGAAATCATGCCGATCATCACACCTGCCCCGATCCCCAGCGCGTAAGGACTCCGCCTTTTTTGCCAGATGCGGATCATTGTTATGAGATATGCCGCAAAAACGGCAATGATGAACAGCATCCCTGCCAGACCTGCCTCAGCACCCGCTTCTGCCCAGTCATTGTGCGAATAGCCACTAAAAAAAACACCTTCCCCCTCCTTTGTCATGTACCGGGGATACAGATAGCGGAAATTTCCCCATCCCACGCCCAGCAGCGGATAATCCGAAATCATGGAGAGCAGGGTCTGCGTGATGGACAATCGCTGTCCAAGCCCCTCCGTGTGACTGAATTTCTCCACAGCAGGCTGAATTCCCATGCGACTTCCCCAGATCAGGGCCACAAGGCAAAGTCCCAGGGCCAGAACGCCAAAACCGCGACATCGTGATTTGGTGAAAAGCAGTATGGATACCAGAAATATGGCCATCCCCGCGGAAAGGATACCCCCGCGAGATGCTGAAAGCAGAATGGCCACTCCCATGAGGATGGTCACAAATGAGAAAAGAATCTGCCGGGTCTGGTCGGATTCCGGAGAAAACCAGGCTACCACCCGCTGGACGAGTACCCGGAAACCTGACAATCCGGGTGTCAGCCGTTTTTGCCGACCCCGGTGGGCGATCACCAGGCCGAAACTGAGACCCAGCATCATTTCCATGTAAAAGGCAAAATGGTTTGATCCGATAAAGGTGCCGCTGGCAAACCCTCCGGTTCCGGCCCGGCTTTTCCACCACCAGACCCTGGGGGTTTCACTGAAAATCTGGGCAAGCGCGTACATGGCCTCAAAAATCCCCAGCCCAATCAGGACATACATAAGAACACGGGTCTGTTGCTTTGTCCTGACAGTGTTGAGTACCAGGAAAAACATTCCCGCGTAAGCAGCCATTTTCAGAAATTCCATAAGGCTTGCGTGGCGATAATATGTCAGACACATCCATCCGGGTGCATGGGAGGGGGAAATCATTTCGGAAAGCAGTCGCTTGTCTGCAAAGGTTCGGGGAGAGACAAAGGCGATCCAGGAGGAAGGGAGGGGGAGCATCTGAAATCCGATGAGTAAGAGCAGGAGGATCAGCCACAAATTCACAGGGGTTCTCACCCATGTCAGGGCTGGTGACTTGGACAGCAGCAGTCTGTCCGTGAAAAAAAGGATCAGAAGTGAGAACACCGCCACTTCCATCAGGCAATAGGCCCACACGTGAACAGAGCCGAAAGCGAGCGGGGAAAAGATCAGGAGTGCCACGATTCCCCGAAAAATAAGCCGATCCCATTTGCTTTGTGTTTCGATCATATTGTGAACTTTCAGGTACTTCTCTGTTTTTGCAATTTTTTTTAACCACGAATTAACGCGAATGAACACGAATGAAGCTCAAAGGTGAATATAAATAAAGCCTGTATAACTCATTAATATTGCGTTATAATTAGCGTTCATTCGCGGTTAAAAACAAAGATCACAGCACGCATTCCGTATCCCGCGGGTCATATTCCGGAATCAGCTCCCGGAATTTCTTCTTAATGCCGCAGGCGTCCTGCTGTTCCGCCGATTGACAAAGTTCCTTCACGCCCTGCATGAGCCACTTGTAAAAAGTCTCCCGATGGCTCATTCCATTCCAGCAAAGATGGGGTTCAAGCACCAGGATGTTCTTATGATCTGTGGAAACCACATCCTCACCTTCGGCAATCAGTTCCTCATACAGCTTCTCACCCTGACGGAGACCTGTGAAAACGATCTGAATGTCCTGATCAGGCTCTTTGCCCATGAAGCGGATCAGATCCCGTGCCATGTCCGCTATCTTGACGGCGGTTCCCATTTTCAGAATAAAGACCTCGCCCCCTTTTCCCAATGCCCCGGCCTGAAGGACAAGCTGCGTGGCTTCGGGGATGGTCATGAAATAACGGGTGATTTCCGGGTGTGTCACGGTGACCGGGCCACCCCGGGCAATCTGCTCCTGGAACAGCGGAATCACGGATCCTGATGAGGCCAGCACATTGCCGAAACGCACGGCCATCATGTGTGTGCCATTGCCCCGGAAAGATTGCAAGAGCAGCTCGCATATCCGTTTGCTTGCCCCCATGATGTTGGTGGGCCGGACCGCCTTGTCTGTGGAGATCAGAACAAAATGCTTCACACCATTCTGGACGCTCTGCTCCATCAGCACCTGGGTTCCCCGGATGTTGTTCAGGACCGCCTGCCAAGGATTTCTTTCCAGCATGGGCACATGTTTGTATGCTGCGGCATGAAAAACCACCTGAGGTTTGTAGTTCCCGAAAACCTGTTCCATGAGGGCTTCATCCCGGACATCTCCCAACACGGTCACACAATTGAGATAGCCAATCCGGTGTCTGAACTCCATCTGTATGTTGTAGAGATTGAATTCAGAGGCATCCATGAGAATCAGGCGGTCAGGATTGAATCGGACGATCTGGCGGCAGAGTTCGGATCCGATGGAACCGCCCGCGCCAGTTACAAGGACGGTTTTGCCGGTCAGATAGGTCTGAATCTGCTTCACGTTCAGCTCCACCGGAGGGCGTCTCAGCAAATCTTTGTAATTGACATCCCGGAGGGCCTTGATGCTGACCTTGCCATCAATAAGCTCGCTCAGGCTTGGCAGAGTTTTGAATCTCAGTTGACAGGACTCACAGGCTTCCACCATTTTCCGCATCTCAGCCCCGCTTGCTGAGGGAACTGCAATCAGAGCTTCCTCCACTCCGTAAGCCTCGGTGTTCTGACGAAGGGATTCCACATTGCCCAAAACCGGCACATTGTGGATGGCCTGTCCCTTTTTTTTGGGGTCATTATCAATAAAACCCACCACATGATAAGGCAGATCAGGTTTGTCAATAATCTCCCGCAAGGCCCTTTCGCCAGTGTCACCCGCGCCGATGATGAACACCGGCTCTTTTTTCCGGTTTCGGTTGATATGCAGCATCCCGCGGCCAGAGGAGTGTCTCAGGTAGTACATGCGAACTCCGAAGCGCAGTCCTCCGGTGAACAAGAGGGTGAGGCCGGCATCCAGAATGAAGACGCTTCTGGAAAAGCCGCTGAACCGCTGCACCAGAAGGATGATGGTGATAATTCCGAGGCTGGAAAAAGCCGTGGCCTTGAACAATCGCCAGAGATCATTCATCCCCGTATATCGCCACATCCCCCGATACGCGCTGGCTCCCATGAAAATGACGGATTTGAAGGGAACCATGAAAAGCAGGACAGATGTCATCTGGCGCAGATTGGCCGCGGTCAGTTCGCATTCAAAACGAATGCAATAGGAGAGCAGATGTGCCAGGATAAAAAGAACCATATCTGCTCCAAAAATAAGGTAAAAATTCGGATTGCTAAACTTGCTTTTCATAATTTCCCCAAATATGAGTGTTTTTGATTTGCGCATTGGCCATGATGTGCGTCACTGATCTCTTATTTCACAGAAAAGGAGGTGGAATCAATGGGGTGGGATATGTATTCAAAAGGCGACATATCCGCCTTTCATCTGAGGTTTTTGAGTATGTCCTGGGTTCATTTGCGAATATCAGCAGATCGGAAAAGCGGTAAGCCTGCCTCATTTCCAAACTCTGGTTTTGCGTGTCCTGCCGCGTCTATGCAAACAGAGTTTGCCGACAAGTGCGTTCCCAAATCGGAGTTTGGGAACGAGATATGTCAATTTTGCCAGCATTCTTTTATGATCGAAATGATCATGTCCGTCTCTGCTTTTGTCATGGCGGTTCCTGATGGCAGGCATAAGCCCCTGTGAAACAGATCCTCTGTCACTGCGCCGCCCACAACTCTGGCATCGTAAGTGGGCTTTGATCCGTTCTGCCCACCTCGGAACACGGGCTGAAGGTGCATGGGTTTCCAAACCGGACGGGCCTCAATATTCCGGGCCTCCAATGCCAGGCGCACGCTTTCCCGATCCGCTCCGAATTGCTCTGGCGTGATAAGGATCACGGTCAGCCAGCGATTTGCCGTTCCATAGGACGCCTCTGGCATGAATTCAATGCCCGGCACATTTTCCAGCGCGTTTTTATAATAGTCAAACAGCCTTCGCTTTTCCCTCACGCGCTCGTCCAATACCCGGAATTGTCCTCTCCCAATAGCTGCAAGGACATTGCTCATGCGGTAGTTGTATCCGATTTGGGAGTGTTCATAATGCGGTGCCGGGTCCCGGGCCTGCTGGGACAAAAATTTTGCCTGCTCAATAAGGAGCCTGTCATCTGAAGCCAGCATACCGCCGCCCGATGTGGTGATGATCTTATTGCCATTGAATGAGAAAATGGCAGCCTGTGCCCCGTTTCCAGCAGATCTTCCCTTGTAGGTGGCGCCCAGTGCTTCTGCTGAGTCCACCACCACCGGAATGTCATAGCGCGCGCATATCTCCATGATGCGGTCGTAGTCTGAGCATTGTCCGTAAATATCTGTGGGCACAACCGCTTTGGGCAATTTTCCCTGTTTCGCGCGTGATTTCAGTTCTTCTGCCAGCAGGTCGGGATCCATGTTCCAGGATGAACGGTCAGAATCAATGAACACAGGCCGTGCGCCCTGAAAGACAATCGGTGTGACACTCCCGATGAAGGTGAGTGTGGAAGCCATCACCTCATCCCCGGGGCCGACACCCAGGACGGATAATGCCAGGTGCATTGCCGCAGTGCCGCTGGACAGGGCGATGGCATGGGAAAAGCCCATTTCCTCGGCAAACTCACGCTCGAAAGCATCCACCTGAGGGCCAAGGGGTGCGATATAGTTGCTGTCAAATGCTTCCTTAATGAATAGAAATTCTTCCCCATCCATATGCGGTGCTGAAAGATAAATGCGCTTGCTCATGTCCGACCCCATATTTTCTGTGTTCATCTTGGTGTTCCTTTCCCTGGCTGAATCCTTATGCTGACAAAATGGCTGAAGCTGGCCAGATACTCTGTGAAAAGCGCAAAAGAATCAATGGGGCAGGCGGAGTAATCAGAGGGAGATATCCTCCCCTTCTGGGTGAGCCATTTGAGCATATCCGTTCGATGGTATGCAAAAGATTCCAGCGAGGCGTCTCAGCTCTCGCAGAGGCGCAAAGGCGCAGAGAGATAAAAACGTTGCCGGATGCACCTTTTCTCGTTCCCACGCTCCCACGGCAAGCTCAGGACTGGTTTGCGTGGGAATGCAGCCCGGACGCTTCGTGTCCCGTCGGACAGGGAATACAGGGACAGGGGGCCTGCGCGGATGTGTTTTCGATCTGCTGACCTTCCTTGTTCAGTGCCGGGGAAGCCCTTATTTGCTGAAAAAACAAATGCGGGAAAAAAAGTGCCTCTCCTGGTGTGCCATAAAAACTCGCAAAATTTTTGCTGTACATCACGACAATTTATCTGTATGACTTTTCAAAATTGCTGAGAAAGCGGTCAGAATATCAGAAAATTACTAAAAACCTCTCTTTTCAATGCCCCGTATGGAAATGAGAGCGAAACAAATGATGAAGGGAACTGCCCCGTTCCCGTTGCTGTCCGGATATGAACATTATGAAACCCAAACCTTTTATCCCAGAAACATTAAACGGTAATGAGCGATATGTGAGAGACAAGACCGACGGACGAATCTGGCATCGTTGCAGGAAGCGCACACTTTATGCGGATACGGATCGTTCCCAGGTGGTGTATCATGCCAATTATCTGCACTATTTTGAATTTGGCAGGGCCTCTCTGATGCGGGACGCTTCCTATCCCTATAGCGAAATTGAGGAAAGCGGTTATGTGTATCCGATCATTGAGATCGGGGTCCGATATTTTAATCCGCTTTACTATGATGATCCTATGTGGATACACACCCGCCCCTCGGAACTGGAACGGGTCCGGCTCCAGTTTGATTATGTCGTGACCCATGCGGAAACAAAGGCCATTGTCTGCAAAGGCTTTACCCGGCATTGCGCCACCAATACTGCGGGGAAGCCCACCGGAGTGGATGAGAAAACAGCTTTTTTATGGAAGAACTTTCCCAAATGAGAGAGAGAAAAGGTCTCAATGTCCGGAAGCCTGTCTTCATAGAAATTCATCCCTATCTTATGGATCACCGCTTTGCAGGACACGCGGTGCTTCCCGCTGTGGAGGCCATGCAGTTGCTGGCAGCATCCGTGGAAGCACATCATCCTGGCACGGATGTCAGCACCATCACCAAGGCCAGATTTGACAAATTCCTCCCCATTCCGCAAAATGAGACGATAATTGAGGCATTTGATGAGACAGAATTGTTTGAAAATGGGGATATGGTCTCAAAGCTGATCACCATTTTCCAAGCCAGAAAGGCTGCCATCACTCGCGCCAGGGAGCATGTGACTCTGAGCTTCTCCAAGCGGAAAACAGGGCTTCTCCCCAATTTGCCCACGGACCTGTGCGCCGCACTTGAGGGTGTCTGTTTCCAAATTCCGAGGAAGAAAATCTACAGAGACCTGGTTCCCTTTGGCCCGGCCTACCAAAATATCCGGGGCATCCTGCACATCTCTGAGAACGGAGCCATTGCCAGAGTGCGCGCCCCTGACCATCCTCACGGCTGCCTGAGCCTGTCGAAGAACACCGAACCGCTGGGGTCCTCCTTTCCCCTGGATGCGGCATTCCACGCGGCCTGTGCGTGGGGACAACGATTTTCAGGGATCGTCCCCTTTCCCGTGGGATTTGAAAAGCGGCATATCCTTATCCCGACCCGTGCCGGAGAGGAGTATATCTGCAAAATCATCCCCGTACAGAGCCACGCCCCGCTGCTCATCTTTGACATATGGATTCATGATTTGGAAGGACGCATCTGTGAAGCCGTGCAGGGCGTGCAGATGCGGAATGTCAGCGGGGGACGCATGAAGCCGCCCGAATGGATCATGGCCCCTTCCGAGCCGACTGTGGCATCTCATAAATCCGTCCCTGTTCAGATAGGAACCGCCGGACTTGTCAGTCCGACGGGAGCAGGCAAGGCCCCTGAGCCTGTCGAAGGGAAAACTCCGCTGAAACATCTGAACGAGCATAGCCAGGCCCTTTCCGTGATTGAGCTTTCAACGCTTCAGGATTTTGCAGACAAAGCCCTTTCAGATCAGGAGCTGATCCGATTCGCCAAAATGAGGGATAAAAGAGGCCGCAGCTATCTTGCCGCACGGCTGTGCTGCAAAAGCCTGTCCCGGAAGCTGTCTGGCAATGATCTGAACACATCCCCGCAATCCATTACCACGGTTTCGCCGGATCTGATTCATCCCCGCTGTCCCCTGACAGACGGAAGCCTGCCGTTCTCATGCTCGGTGTCCCATGACAGCCGCTTTGCCATTGCCGTGGCCTCTGAAAACAGAATCGGAGTGGATGTGGAAAGGGCATCGGAAAGGGTACTCAAAGGGCAGAAGTTTTACATGAATGAAGCGGAACAGTCTCTTGCCAAAGTTTCTTCACTCGGTGAGATTCAGGCATCCCTCAGAGTGTGGAGCATCAAGGAAGCTGTGTCCAAAGCCCTGGATATCAAGCTCACGGACGCGTGGCACAGTGTCCGGGTCACGGATATCGGATCGGATAAAAGCCGCATCCTTATTGATGATGACGAACATCAGCAGTGTGCCCCTGCGTTTCATGATACCGTGGATGATCACGTGTTCACACTGGTGATATTGGAAAAACAGAACGCGCATGACAGCGAGAAGAACTGAAATATGCATTTGCAAATCGGAGACCAGGAAAACCTTTTAAACCCCTTCCTGATGACACAGGCCCCGTCAATACGGAATGAACTGCTGATTTTTTTTTTGTGCTGGGTGGCCTGGGAACTGTGGCAATCTGCCTTCCCAGAATGATCTGCGACGATATCCAGGGCGGCTTCCAGTTTCCTTATTTTCTTTCGCAACCTCTCCACTTCTTTGTTTTCATCAGGCACCAGGCTTCTCCGTAAGCTATTCTGAGCTTGGCCGAATTATTCAAAGACGATTTCCAGATTGTCCATCAGATTCTTAAACGTGGGGATCGTTTCGACCTGCCAGGTGAATGCGTCTGAGCTGAGTATCTCCAGATGAAGCCCTTCTATGTCATCAGCATCCATGACCAGGGAAACACAGATGGTCTTTATGCCAGAACTGTTCAGAAATGACAGATATCTCAGATCAAGAACCAGTTCCGTCATATTTGCTTCTGACACCGCATCCAGCACCTTTTCAAAAAAAATCCTCAATTTCCTCATACTCCTCAGGCATGGCGCTGAGTTTTCCAGACATGGTGAGGATTCCCTTTTCGTCAAAACGCACCTGCAGAAATTTGGAAACTGAATAACAACTTAATATAATACAAAAAAAGTATCATAAGGTCTTGACAAATTTTTGTTGCCGATATATCTTATTCCGAAATTATACAGGACATATGAAAAATAAACCAAAGAAAAAATCAGAGAAAAAGCCGGTTAAAGTTCTCATTCTGAATCAGGATGTTGTCCGGAAAAAACTTCGGCAAAAAAAGTTTGATGACGTAAGCCTGAGTTCCTGGGGGCATCTTGATGAATTCGTTCAGTTTATAACCTCCTTCGGTCTTTTTGTCATGCTCGGTCAGCCGGGTCTGACAACCGGGCATAGCGGCATTCCTGTCTGCATCTTGGCGACACCGGCTTTTGCCAAACCAATTTTCGGAATAAGGTTCGATGATAATATCAGATACCTGTTTAATGATCACCATGTTCTGCGATTACCTGGTTTCAATCTTAAACAGATTGAACAGAGATGCAGCGGAAGAACCGGAGAAGACGGGAGCAAACCGGTTCATCCCGACACCCTGCGCAATTTTTTAAAGAGCCTCGGCTACAGGGAAACGACAGGGCTGATGATGAAAGTGGTCAGAGCACTGTTTAAGCCGGGGCTTATCCGTGGCCATAATTTTGTCACCGACACCAAGATCATTTTGGAGGTCCTGCACAGGTGGTGGTGAACAGTGTTTATTTTTTAATTTTTATTCATATCAGAAATCCGGTTGCCCTGAACGAAAAAATCATGCTGTTTTTCTGA
>Ga0164315_10004393_pt1 | contig 10931 bp, 8 predicted proteins | sample GuaBasSedimGuay6_FD_113737 | JGI IMG/M metagenome (GOLD analysis project Ga0164315, IMG submission 113737) | Subseafloor sediment microbial communities from Guaymas Basin, Gulf of California, Mexico - Guay6, Core 4569-2, 0-3 cm | ecosystem: Environmental > Aquatic > Marine > Hydrothermal vents >...
AATATCATGAAAAAGAGTAAACCATAAAATATCTCCAATTTTATTCTTAGAGATTCGTAGAGCAAAAAATTTGTTAAAATTAATTAAAAGGGATGCGCCAGTTACATATGTATAATTGATATATGGTAAAAAGACCAAAGCTATTCCACACTCTGCAAGAATACTTACTAATTTAGAAGAATACTCTTTAGGTTCTAATAAATTAAGTTTTTTAATTTCAGGAAGTGATAGTTTTAATTTTTCCAAACTAAAAACTTTTGTCTCAATCTTTGCTGCTTCTATTTCTCCGAACCTCAGCCATGCCTTTAGGTGTTCTTCGGATATTTCCCCTTTATTACTTTTTCTAAAAGCTATATTTTCTATTGGGTACATTTTACTTAAAGAATCAAAAGAAGCTACACTAAAAAATTGTAGTAAATTTTCAGCTTTATTTCTTGCTGATAAGGTCTTTTCTACTAAACCAAACTTAACCAGTTGAGAATATGCTGTATATTTTGAAACTATCGTCTTCCCTTTTTCCAATTCTTTTTCAAGCTCAAGTCTAGCAACTATTTCGTCATAATTCTTTTGCAAATTATTCCAAAATTTTTCCGAAGTTCCAAACACAAGTGATAGCTTTAACGCAGTATTTGGTGAAATCGGTTTTTTCTCTTTTATAATTTCATTAATTGTTTTCTTATGTAATCCTATTCTGTTCGCCAACTCTGTTTGTGACATACCTGTTGATTCTAAAACTTCTAAAAGTGATTCGCCAGGGTGTATTGCAATAGGAGCTATAAATTTATTCATTGCTTCTCCTTCAATGATAATCTATTATTTCAATAATTTTTATTTTAGTAATAGTATTTAAATCTACTGTATCACCATCAAGTGGTTCAAAGACCAGCCTAAATGGATGAATTCAATAAACAGCCCACAAACCTTTTTGCTTACCCGACAAAGAATGCAGTCCCGGTGCACGCAGAATATTAATATCGTTTAAAGATTCCGCTGCCATAAATTCATTTATTCTTTGAATTGTTTTTTTTTGCTTGTCTCGTGCCATGTTTTTGGGAAAGTTTGTTAAAATCATTAAAAACTTTTTCAATCTTTTTGTTTTTAAAGTAGATTTCCATCTATGCCCCTAACTTAGTAAAACAATTGTCAATTGTCAACTTTGATTAACCTATTAGGTTAATCAAAACACCCCACACCTCTAATAGCCCTTTTGCCTTCTTTTCTGAAAGGTTCCAAACGCGGTTTTATTGCAACTTTACGAATTCCTCTTTTTCTCCCTTTCTATTATGAGCATATCCAAATCATCAGCATTTTTTCTATGAGTATCTGCAAGCCAAGTCAATGTTTTTGGGTTTTCACCCCATAAGTAAATTGCAGAATCAGCGTATGCAATTGCTTCGTTTTCATCACCCATACCTACATATTCAGGTAATTCATCAGGCATTTCTTTTAAACTAAAAATGTAAAGAGGAACATACGGATTAAACATCATAGCTTTCATAAGTGCTTTGGTTGCTAATGGCTTTTTATTCTTTTGATTATAAAACAAGTAAGCTTTTGAATATAACCAAGTTGCTGAAGCATCATCTTCAAAATCACTAATTAATTTTTCAACATCTTTATATTTCTTAACTGCTAGTAAAGCTGTAATTAATTCGTACCTAATACCCTGATTGTCGTTGGGATTAAGCTCTAACATTTCTTCCCATGTATCAATAGCTTTTTGAAATTGATTGCTGTGCAAATATGTATACGCAAGTCCAGCCATAGCCCTCATGTATGGTCTAGTTTGATGAAACCCCCAGAAGGTTCCTTTTAATTCTTCAAATTCTTTCCCAAGACTTTCTTTACCTACTTTTATTGCTTTCAAATAATAGTTTAATACTTCGAGATAATTTTTTGCTTTATCTGCAGCTAATAAATTATATGCATCGGCACAGTTTTTATCTAACTTAAGTGCTTGGAGTGCAAGTTCAATTCTATCATCGGCGTATTCTAATTCCCAAGCATCCCAAACTAAATCTTGAGCTTTTTGAGGATTAGTTAGTTGCTCATCTTCGTCAAAATCCAATTCATTTCCCATTATATTTTCTTGCAGATATTTATTGAGTTCTTCATCTGACTTGAAATTTTGTTGTTCCAATTCTTTTGTGAGTTTAGCTAATAACTTTTCAGTTGATTGATTTGTAGTTTTCTTTTTTTTAGTCATAATTTTTAAAAAACTTATATTGTTTAGTTATATAATGTTACCCTAGGAACTGGCTATTAAATATAGCCAATGTTTGTTTTTGATGCTATTTAAATCATATTTGAACCAAATTAAAGTACACTTTTTAACACAAAAAGCCCAATCTATATTATATATTGAGCTTTTATTTATATCCAATTTTGTTTTTTCTAAATTACAAAACCAACTCTTTTGGAATTTCAATTGTAAATGTTGTACCTAACTCTTCATCCGTTTCAAAAGAGACTTTACCACCCAAGTATTTTGTAGTTAAAAGTTTAACACTATAAGTTCCAATACCTCTGCCCATACCTTTTGTTGAAAATGATCTTTGGAAAATTTGGAGTTCTATGTGTTTAGGAATAAAGGTTTGGTTGTGAACTTCAAAAACCATTTTGGAATCTGTTTCACTAATACTAAGCTTGACTATACCACCATCGTTGCTTGCTTCCAAAGCATTTTTGACCAAGTTTCCAAGCACTCTTCTTAATAAAGTCCTGTCAGATTTTATTACTGTTCTGTTGAATTCATTATTTACCAATTCAAGAGTTTTATTCTCCCCAACATAGTTGTTCTGATATGTGCTGAGAACGTCATTAAAAACATCTTCTGCACTAAATTCTGTTACATCTATTTCAAGTTTAGAATCCTCAGCCAAGTTTAACATTCTCTGACTCTTCAACTCATCAATTAAAGTAGTCGATACGTCGAGTGTAAGTTTTGAAAGTTCTTCCATCTCTTCTGTTGTACTATCCTGCATTAACTCTAAAAAGTTTTTTAAACTTCCTGCTGTATTAAGCACATCATGAAAAAACAATCGTTCCAATACTTGGCGCCTTTTCTCACTACTAATATCAGTAATTGAAACAAGTGTATAATCAGAATTTTCAATTTTTATATTTTTTGCCCAAATATTTAGATCGTATACATTACTATTTTCAGAAGTAATCCTGAATTCTTGTTGATCTATTCCATCTACTTGGCTATTAAGAACAGTATTTACACCAGCACAATTAGCACAACTTTCACTTGTTCCACATCCACCAATCTCTTCTCGAGAGTGAATGCACTTAAACGACTCACCTAATCTTTGACCAAGAGTAGTATCATTTTTAATTAGTTGGAAAAATAATTTGTTAGCATATATTATTTGCCGATATCTGTTAAGGATTAGGAACATGTGATCCACATCATCAATAAACGGTCTTATCATTAGAAAACTATCAACTAAATCGTGCTGATAAACAACCGTCTCTTCTGCCGCCCTTTCTGCAGAAGCATATTTAGTTTCTATTTTTTCTAATAATTCTTCCATTATTTTCTCTTTGATGATTTCATCCGTAAATTATAGTCGAAATAAAATTTAAATGTTTAAGTTTCCGTGATAATTTTAAAGAACTCAAATTTGGCTGATACAAAGAAAATAGATATTGATTCAATAGGTACTATAACTCTCCGCAAAAGTGGTAGAGCAAAGCATCTTTCAATAAGAATTAAACCGACAGAGGGGGTATTTGTTACAATTCCCAAAAGAGTTCCCTTTTTAGCTGGTGAGCACTTTGCAACAAGTAAAAAAGAATGGATTTTAAAACATCTTTCCAAAATTAAAAAAACAGAAGATAAGCAGATTCTTTTTGATGAAAACACTTCATATAGAACCAAAGAACACAAGTTAATTGTGCAAAAAGGGAATGGAAACAATACAACTATCAATATTACAAATTTTGAAATTTTTGTAGAATATCCTGCAAATCAAAATATAACTTCTGAAGATATCCAGAATGAAATTAAACTTGGTATTATAAAAGCATTAAGAATTGAAGCAAAAAATTATTTACCGAGAAGAGTTGAAGAGCTATCATATCTATTTAGCTTAAAATATAATATATTATTTCTAAAAAACTTAAAATCACGTTGGGGAAGTTGCTCTGGTAGAAATAATATAAATCTTAATATTCATCTAATGAGATTACCTGATGAGTTAATAGACTACGTAATTTTGCATGAGCTAGCACACACAATCCACAAAAACCATGGTACACGATTTTGGGCAAAACTAGAGGATGTACTCCCTAATTCCAAAATATTTGATAAGCAATTGAGAAAATACTCGCCAAATTATTTTTAACTAATAAAAAATTGAGCATTAATATTAACTCTTGCTAAAGCATTCAATTTTTGTTACGTTAACTAAGTCACTCTTTGTGATAAACTATTTTCATTAACAATTCGAGGGTTTGAAATGAAAACACCAATCAACAGAAACACCAATCAACAGATGAATTAATTTCATTAAAAATGAAATCCATATTTTTAATAATTCTCATATTAATAATTGCAATTTCTTGCCAAGATAATTCAACCAATCCAATCGAAAAAGAAACTGAAATTGAATGGACAGCACCACCTACAAACGAATTTGGTTTTGCTATTATCACCTCATTTCCAGATAGTTTGTTACAGACCTATGGCGATTTACGAGTATTAGGAGCAGCCGATGAGCGGGTTGCATGGGTAAGTGATTGGACAACTAATAAACTATTAAAAACTGAAGATGGTGGAACTTCATGGATTTTGCAATCACCGCCATTAAATGGTTCAGTATATTCAATTGAAGTTTATGATTCTCTTTTATTATGGGTCGGTTCAACGGGTGGAGAGATCGTTTTTTCCAATGATGGTGGCTATACTTGGGTTGAACAATACAAGTCCGATTTTATTAATGACATCAAATTTTTTGATAAAAACAATGGAATAGCTATCGGTGATGCTCCAAATGAAAATTCTCCTATGGAAGTATTACATACGTCCGATGGTGGTGCAACATGGGTAAATAAAAACACTGTTCTAAAATATGGAACAACTCATTATGCTGTTAGTTTTTCTGACCAAAACAATGGCTGGATTAGAACCGAACCAAATAATAATTATCTGTTTTACACTTCTGATGGAGGTGCATCTTGGGACACTCTTTATTTAAGTACAAGTGAATATATCAATACACTGATAACTACAAAAAGCGGAAATGCAATTCTTTCGTGCGAAAAAAATAATTATTCTACTGATAATTATGGAGGTTCATTTGAGCAATTTAGTTTTCAGTTTATGAGTTCATTTGGAGCATTTAGTAATATCTCTGAGTTGCCAAATGTTGTATATACCGTTTATGGAAAAGAAATAATGGTTTCTTTAAATGATGGTAAAACTTGGAGCAATATAACTATAGGTATTTCACCTAACTGGTGGGATGATATTTCTTCACCAAAGAAAAATGTTGTTTGGTTTTCAGGAACAAACAATAAAATAACATATACAATTAAAGCAGATTCATTATTTAATTTTTAACTGTTTAAGGGATGAATTTCAAGTTCATCCCTTAAATTTCACTCCCCTAAACTTGAAGATATACTTCCAAACTCCAAAATATTTGATAAACGATTGAAGAAGTATTCGCCTAATTACTTTTAGCCTGTAACACATATTGTGTTAAATAAAGAAGTAACCAAATCTTTTTGGGACAATGAACTTAACAAGACCAGAGCAAGCATTTGTCTGTGATATAACATACTTGAAAAGTAAAAAAAAAGTGGAATGTTGAAGCAAGAGTTCCTTTTTCATAAATGAAAAATTCGAACAGAACTAGAAATACTAGTTAAAGAATCCGTTGATATTTATAATAGCAATAGATCTCATTTGAGTTTAGGAATGAAAACTCCTAATTTTGTACATAAGCAAAAAAGCCAGGTAAACCCGACTTCTTTGAAGTAAATATAACAGATGTTTTTGGAATCCCTTTGAAGAAACTAAATATTTATATGTCGGTAATAATATAGTTTACAATTTAAAAACCTAAGAGGTTTTGAGAAAATAGAGAGTATGGAAAAAGTGAATAGTTTAAAGAATACAAAAAGCTTAATTATCGAAAACTTCGAAGGTTTGGTCATTTTTTTAATACAGAAATTAACTAACTATTCCCATCGAATTAATATACTCTACTTTATACTATTGTTTTTATTACCTACTTTTTTATTTGCTCAAATTTTTTCTATTAATGGAACCATCACAGATCGAAACTCTAAAAGACCATTAGGTTTTGCAAATGTTCAAGTATTAAATACATCTTTTGGAACATCCTCAAATATTGATGGTGAGTATATTTTACAGTTGAAGAAAGGGGAGTACAAGTTAGTTGCCTCTTTCATTGGGTATAAGTCTGATACCATTTCATTGCATGTTAGTATGGATATTCCAATAAATTTTAAGCTTAGTCGTACATCTGTTAAGCTAGATGAAATTACCGTTTTGCCTGGTGTGAATCCAGCATTAGAAATAATTAGAGAGGCAATTAAAACTAATAAGAGAAGAGATGAAAAATTAAATTCATTCCAGTTTAATGCATTCACAAAAGGGATTATTAAAACAACGCAGGATATATCAGCAGGTTCAAACAGCGTAGGATTGGGACTTGGTATTAAAGATACTGCAGAACTAAAGATTACAGGAATTTTAGAGAACGAAAGTAGAGGCTTTTTTCAAAAGCCAAATAATTATAAAGAAGAAATTGTTGCTCAAAAACAATCTGCAAATTTTCCATCTACGATAAATATGTTAACTGGTGGAAGAGTGATTCAAAACTTTTATTCAGATGACATACAATTTTTTGGACGTGAACTCCTTAGCCCCATTGCTGATAATGCTCTGGACTATTATTACTATTTTATTAGAGATACTTTAGCTATTGATAATCAAACAGTTTTTCATATTCAATTTGAACCTGATTATGAATCTAACCCAGGATTTAGGGGTAATCTCTTTATCACTGATAGCTCATTTAATTTAATTAAACTCGATGTGCAATTAAATGATGCTGCAAATCCTGGAGGGATATTTACACGTGTAAATATTATTCAACAATATCTTCAATACTCCGATTCTATATATATGCCAATAGATTACCGCCTTTTTCTAAGTGGAAATATTCTTGGAATGGCAAAGTTTGAGTTCGATATCGAATCAGTTCTTTATGATTATAACATAAACCTAGATATTGATAATGATTATTTCGACATGGTGGTTCTAAAAATATTGCCAGAAGCCGACAAAATGGATTCATCGTATTGGAGTAATAATCAGAAAATTCCCAATAGTCTTGAAGAAATTAATGCATACAAAAGAATTGATAGTACAGAAGCTATTCCCAAAACATTCTGGGATAGGTTTTCGTGGTTCTCCACACGAATTTGGTTGAGTGAAAATTTTTCAACTACCGGAACAATGAACCTATATCACTTTAACAAAGTGGAAGGTAACGCATTAAATGCTGGACTATATTACAACGATGCCAGCAACAAACGATTATCAAGCTCTATTGATATTAATTATGGTTTTGCTGATGAAATATTTAAGTGGGATGCTTCAGCTAAATATCTTCTGGGCGAATACAGAACGACAGAAATATCATTCACTGTCTTTGATAAATTGGATATTCTCTTTAGTGAATCGGATGAGTACGGAAAATTTCTTTCAACATTAACATCTCTTTTGGGGCATTACGATTTTAGAGATTACTATTACTCTAATGGTTTTGATTTTGCTATTACTGGAGCAGTTTTTCCAGTTCTCGATTTAGGCGTTGGAATAGAGAACAGAACAGATAAAAATAGTATTGTAAACACAGAGTTTTCATTCTTCAAAAAAGATGATTTTTACGAACCAAGTAAGGAAATTTTCGAAGGTAAAATTGTAACACTCTCAACAAATTTTAAATTGGATTTTAGAAAATTTATTGAGGATGGATATTTCAGAAGACGCACTTCACAAGGAAAATCATATTTTACTTTGAATGGCGAAGCAATATTTAGCAACAAATCTAAGATGAGTAGTAATCTCGATTTCCAAATTTACAAAATGGATTTTTATCTTAACCTTAATTCATTCAAATCAACTAAATATATTGTTTCTGCCAAAGGAGTCTATTCCTCTGGGCCTATTCCATTTCAGTTGATGACGGCGTTACCTGGTAACATCTCACCTCTTGGAAAGGATTACACTTTCCGCACAGTTGGAATTTTTAATTATCTAGGAGACCGTGTTTTTACAATTACATCGCAATATCAGTTTAATGATGAACTCTTTAAGATGTTAAGAATTCCATTTTTGAAAGATGCTCGTATGAGATTGGACGCACATTTTAATGTTGCTTGGCTCTCCATTTCGGAAGAATCAAAAAATATAAATGGAAATTCATTCAACAATAAGCACCTAGAATTTATAGAACCTCTCTACGAACTTGGTTTTGGTATTGGGCATCAGCTAATTCCATTAAAGTTGGAATTCACTTGGCGATTAAACCACAGAAATGAAAATAGTTTTGCTATTGGTATAAACTCGGTTGCGTTGTAAAATTACTTAATAAACTTAATCGTTAAATAATATTTATAATCTTTCTCCATAACAACTTTTATAGAATTTATAATTGTTATTGTTGTAATATAAAGTCCGAGCAGAAGAAGAAAAACAATTCCAACAAGGGCAAAAACAAGAATTGCAGAAGCAAAAAGATAAATCATCATACTTATTTGAAAATTAATTACATCCTTTCCATGTCTATCTATTTCTATGTTTTCATCTTTTTTCATTGCCCAAATTATCAATGGAAATACTGGAATTGAAATAAAGTTAGATAAGTGTAATGTTAGTATCCAAAATTTTGAATCATCATTATCTTCAAATGGAATTTCATAATCCAACTCAGCACCAATGAGTTTTAATGTTGCAACTCTTGGGCTTACAGTTCCAGTTTCAATTCTCTGAATAGTTCTAACATTAACACCACACCTAATTGCTAATTCCTCTTGAGTTAAACCTTTGTTCTTTCTTAGCTCTGTTAGCTTGCGTCCTATTTCGTGTTGGTTCATTTCTTCTCCATTCTATTCGGTCAAAACTAAACTACCTTTTGGAATAAGTCAACTGCTTTGTTACGGCATTTACACGACATTGAAATAATTAAAATATCGGACGTTGATAAACACAGATTAATCATGACAGATCCTAGTATCAGTATAAAAACATTCAATAAAACAGATGTCGACCAGCAACATGCAATTGTTTCCTTAAGACGATGCACCGCATCGTCTCTACTTTGAATGCAATCTTCTCAATCATGCTTTTTCATAATAAATCATGAAAATCTGTGTCCTATTTCTTTTGTCTTGGACAGATGTATGAAAATCTGCGTTCCAATTGTTCTTTATATAATGCAATTGTTAATGCAAATAGATAATTTAAATCTGAATTTTTAATAAATATGATATTTAGTGAAAAATAAAATTAAAATTTGGATTCTCGCTAGCAGACCTAAAACATTACCGGCAGCCTTGGCTCCAGTTTTTGTTGGAACTGCTGTGGCGATTAGTGTTAGTAAGTTAAATGTAATGGCAGCATTAATAGCTTTAGTTTGCTCAGTGCTAATCCAGATTGGAACTAATTTTGTTAATGACCTTTATGATTACCTAAAAGGGACAGATGATGAAAACCGAGTTGGTCCAACAAGAGCATTAGCCGCTGGGTGGATTTCACCAAATCAAATGAAGCGAGCAATATACTTTACTTTTGGAATGACATTTTTACTTGGTTTATATCTTGTCTATTTGGCTGGCTGGATTATCTTATTGGTTGGAGTTTTTTCAATTGCCTCTGGATACGCTTATACAGCAGGACCATATCCCCTTGCTTACAACGGACTTGGGGATGTTTTTGTTTTTTTCTTTTTTGGAATAGTGGCAACAGTAGGGACTTATTACGTTCAAGCAATTGAGTTTTCGATGTTTGCATTACTTGCTTCAATTCCAGTTGGATTATTGATTACAAATATATTAGTAGTAAATAATTACCGTGATGCAGATGAGGATAAGAAAAAAAGCAAAAACACATTGGCTGTAAAATTTGGAAAATCTTTTTCTCTCTATCAATATTTTATTTCTATATTAGTTTCATTTATCGTCCCACTTTATCTCTATTTCACTTATTGCACTACACTCTTTATTTTATTGCCTATGCTAACTTTACCATTAGCAATAAAGTTACATGTTGATATGACTAGGCTAAATGGAGGTGAATTAAATAAAACTCTTGAACTTACTGCAAAGCTTTCTGTTCTTTACTCATTTCTTTTTTCGATTGGAATTATATTATGATAATTCGAGATTTTAAATTTTCTCTCTTTAGTTTAAAATTTAAAAAACCCATAAAAAATTCTTCATTTACTATTAAAACTAGAAGTGGGTTTATTATTAAAATAACTGATGAAAACAATTTTATCGGGTATGGTGAAGTTTCCCCTCTTCCAGGTTTTAGTGCAGAAACTCTGGACGAATGTGAGGTTGTCTTAAATACACTTTACTATAGAATAATTAGTAAATCTGCAAATAAAGAAGAGTTCGATTTAATTGAAGAATTACATTCTATTTCAAATTTACCGTCACTTCTTTTCGGTATTGAACAGGCAGTTATTTCACTCCTTATTCAGAGGAAGGATTTAAGTTCATTGTTAACAAATGAAAAGAGAATTTCTATAAATGGAATTGTTGGCATTAAATCAAAAGATGAGACTTTTAGAGAAATAGATAATTTATTAATTAAGAATTTTAAAACTATAAAAATTAAAATTGGAGTTAATTCTGTAGAAGAAGATGTTGAGTTTGTAAAA
>Ga0164315_10004394_pt1 | contig 10930 bp, 9 predicted proteins | sample GuaBasSedimGuay6_FD_113737 | JGI IMG/M metagenome (GOLD analysis project Ga0164315, IMG submission 113737) | Subseafloor sediment microbial communities from Guaymas Basin, Gulf of California, Mexico - Guay6, Core 4569-2, 0-3 cm | ecosystem: Environmental > Aquatic > Marine > Hydrothermal vents >...
ACATCGGTCATCAGATCCTTGACTTCGATCAGCTCAAGGGGGATGCGCAAATCCGGCTTATCACTGCCGAAGCGCGCTATCGCATCAGCGTGACTCATCATCGGAAAGTCGCCTAACTCTACGGACATAAGCGACGAAAACACATGGCGCAGCATATTTTCCGTAATTGCCATAATTTCCTGCTCAGAAATAAATGACGCTTCGATATCTATCTGCGTAAACTCCGGCTGCCGGTCGGCGCGTAAATCTTCGTCCCGAAAACATTTGGCAATCTGATAGTAACGATCAAATCCTGACACCATTAACAGCTGCTTAAACAACTGCGGCGACTGCGGCAGGGCAAAGAACTTGCCGCCATGGGTGCGACTTGGCACCAGATAATCACGTGCACCTTCAGGTGTAGCACGCGTTAAAATTGGCGTCTCGATATCGAGGAAGCCCTCGTCGTCGAGAAAGTTGCGGATCGCCGATGTGACCTTTGATCGAAAATAAAGATTGCTCTGCATCTCCGGGCGGCGCAAATCCAGGTAACGATATTCCAGACGCACCTCCTCGCCAACCCGAGTGTGTTCATCCAGCTGAAACGGCGGCGTTGCAGCGGCATTGAGAATTTCGACAGCGGTGGCATACACTTCCAGTGTGCCGGTTTTCATTTCTGGATTAACCGTTTCATCGGTTCGAGCCCGAACAAGACCAGTAACACGAAGCACATACTCCCCTCGCACGCGATCCGCTGTCGCAAAATGTTCGCCACTGTCAGGATCAAAAACTACCTGCACAATCCCTTCCCTATCTCGCAAATCGATAAAAATGACCCCACCGTGATCGCGACGTCGGTCAACCCACCCACACAGGGTCACTTCGCTACCAATAAAAGAAGGGTCGACAAGACCACAATAACTAGACCGCATATTCATACTGTTCCTATCTAAAGGTATTGCTCAAGGTGCACTCAAGGTACTACCGCGCATTATTAACATCACGTACATATTAATTACATATAAACGACATCAGTTCGATATCGGCTGCTACTCGCCCGACGCGGACTTACTTTTACTTTTTGGGGCTGGCGAACTTGCAGCTTTGGTTTCGCTTTTCTTACTACCGCTATCACCCGAGTCCTTCTTTTCACCCCCCTCCCCTTTGGGCTTTTGCTCTCCGCTCAGGTTTTTCTTGTTCCCTGTTTTAAAATCTGTTTCATACCAGCCGCTGCCACTCAGTCGAAATGCACTGGCGCTAACTTTTTTCTTGAGCGCAGCCTTGTTGCACTCTGGGCACTTCTTCAAAAGTGCATCGGAAATCTTTTGAATGACTTCCAGCTCATGCCCACATGCTTTACAGAGATATTCATAAATTGGCATACAGGTAGCTCTCCGGGTTGGCCTTGCCAGGCAAACTGTCCTTTCAAGGGATTCGAAAATGGCGCGCATTATAACCTACCAGCCGGAAACCAAAACACCCCGCATCGAGGCAAACATAACTACCCAATAAATAGTTACCAGTCGCGCAAACTACTGCACCCAAAGGTTATGGAACCTCTGATCAAGTCATGAACTCACATTTTGCACCCAGAATATCCAGCTTCTTCGTTGTAAATTTTCGCAATAGCTTGCTATTACGTGCAATTTTCGCCTTGAACCTGAATATTCTGAATTACAACCTGCTTCGTCCAGACTTAATCAGAGGTTCCTTATCTAAGCTTTATCCCCTCAAAGTTGATATTAGCCTTAAAAATACCGCTTTTTTCTCAAAAATGCTTGCGAGGCATTAGCGAATACTATATATATGACACCCGAGTCAGGAAGCTTTCTGTAACGGTAGTTCTACACTGGTTGCCGGCTCATAAACTCGCACTTTTAACCACATTTAAATATACAGGTAACTCCCCATGGCAGCCAAAAAACCAACCAAGAAAAAAGCTCCTGCCAAAAAGGCACCAGCTAAGACCGTAGCTAAGAAAGCTCCAGCTAAGAAAGCTCCTGTTAAGAAAAAGGCACCTGCTACAGCTGCACCCGCGCGAAAGATAACCGCTGTTAAAGAAAAATACACCAAGGCCCAGATCATCACTGAACTGGCGGAAAATACAGGTCACAGCAAATCTCAAATTCACACCGTTCTCGATGAGCTTGCCGTGATCATTGAAAGGCATATCAAAAAACGTAGTGTTGGGGAGTTTTCACTACCCGGCTTGCTGAAAATCAAAACTGTTAGAAAGCCAGCACGAAAAGCTCGCAAAGGCGTCAACCCCTTCACTGGTGAAGCAACTACATTCAAAGCGCGCCCCGCCAGTACCGGCGTTAAAGTCACTGCGCTGAAACGACTGAAGGATATGTCAAACTAGCTCGTTCGTTCCAAACAACTAAAACTGGTAGAGCCCCGCTGGGGCTTTATCAGTTTTAGGTTTAACTAGCCAATGGCCACCACCTTCCTTCACCGTTGTTAACTGCCCTGTTAGCTGCCCTGTTAACTACCTCTGCTTCAAGCCTCTTACCTGAAAACAGTACCTTGAAAACAGTACCTTAAAAGCCATACTTTAAGAGCGGTAGTTAAAAACCAGTTCTCTAAGAATAGCGTACAGAAGGCGAAAAGCCTTGCTACCAATGTAATCCGGTGCCACTCAATGCCTTGCGCAGCACCTCGATTCGGTCAGCAAAGGCGTTGCCCTTATATTCCTTCATTGCAACCGCACCCCATACCGGGCCAGGCCATGCGGAGTCGCCAACGAAGCGGGCAATGTGATGAATATGCAACTGCTTAACCACATTACCCAATGCAGCGACATTCAATTTGTCGGGCCTAAAGACTCCCATCAGTGCATGTGCGAGCATCCTCGACTCCTCAAGTAAGCTCTGCTGATCCCCTTCGCTTAACTCATAAATCTCACTCATATTCGCCCGCTTTGGCACCAGGATACACCATGGAAAATTGCTATCCCGATGCAATAGCAACACCGATAGCGGCCATTCGCCAATAATATCCGTATCATTTTTTAATCTGTAATCCAGCTCAAACATTTCAAGCCCTCTATACCCATTGACCGTAGCACTTTAAAATAGCAGCAGCATAACCTCACACACTATCTATCGGAATATTTTTATGCGTGCTAGCCATTTTTTACTTGCTACTCAGAAAGAAACCCCGGCAGACGCCGAAGTCATCAGCCATCAACTGATGCTCCGCGCCGGCATGATCAGGAAACTTGCATCGGGCTTATATACGTGGCTGCCGCTGGGTTTGAAAGTACTACGCAAAGTGGAAAGCATAATCCGCGATGAAATGGATCGCTCCGGCGCCCAGGAGGTGCTTATGCCCGTGGTACAACCGGCTGAGCTTTGGCAGGAATCTGGACGTTGGGATCAATACGGTCCAGAGTTACTTCGCCTCGATGACCGTCACCAGCGCGCCTTTTGTCTGGGTCCAACCCACGAAGAAATTATTACCGATCTAATCCGCCACGAGATTCGCAGTTACAAACAACTACCAGCCAACTTTTATCAAATTCAAACCAAGTTCAGAGATGAAATCCGGCCGCGCTTCGGCGTAATGAGGGCGCGCGAATTTATCATGAAAGATGCTTACTCCTTTCACCTTGATAGTGCCAGCCTGCAGGAAACCTACGATGTTATGTACGCCACCTACACGCGTATTTTCGAGCGACTGGGCCTCAATTTTCGCCCGGTACTGGCTGACACGGGCAGTATAGGTGGCAGCCATTCTCACGAGTTTCATGTACTTGCGGAATCAGGCGAGGATGCTATCGCCTTCTCGACAGAGAGCAACTACGCAGCAAATGTTGAGATGGCTGAAGCACTCACTCCCGCAGGCACACGTCCGGAACCAACACAGCAACTTGAAGAGGTCGCCACTCCCGGACAGCACAGTATTGAAGAGGTCTGTGCATTCCTTGACTGCCCAGTCGAGACCACGGTAAAAACGCTGATTGTTAATGGCGAAAACGATGGTGACCTGGTAGCCCTGGTACTGCGCGGCGATCACACACTTAATGAAATAAAGGCGGAAAAGCTTCCCGGTATAGCAAACCCACTGAGTTTCTCCACACCCGAACAGGTACTATCCACCATTAATTGCAATATTGGTTCGCTGGGCCCGACAAATCTATCCATACCGGTTATTACAGATCGTAGTGCTGCGCACTTAAGTGACTTCACCTGTGGTGCTAATAAAGATGGTTTCCATTTGCGCGGGGTTAACTGGAAAAGAGACTGCAGTCTCGGAACAATTGCCGATATACGCACAGTCGTAGCAGGCGATCCCAGTCCCGATGGCCTGGGCACGCTGGAAATTAAACGCGGCATCGAAGTCGGACATATTTTTCAGCTGGGCACCAAATACAGTGATGCAATGAACGCGACGATTCTTACCGAGTCTGGTAAAAGCAAGGTCATGACCATGGGCTGTTATGGCATCGGCGTGACCCGAGTGATCGCTTCAGCTATTGAACAAAACCACGATGAACGAGGTATTATCTGGCCAGAAGCGATCGCACCTTTTACGTTGGCAATCATACCCATCAACGCTCACAAATCTGCAGCCGTCCACGACGTCAGCGAAGATCTGTACAGGCAGCTGTGCGATGCTGGTTACGATGTACTACTGATGGACGAAAAGAAAGCGCGGCTTGGGGTTATGCTGGCCGACATTGAACTTGTCGGCATCCCCCACCGCCTGGTGATTGGCGATCGCGGCCTGGAAAATAACTGCGTTGAGTACCAGCAACGCAGCGATGCTAATTCTATTAATATTAATCTTGATGAACTTTTATCTTTTCTCGCCAGCAAGATAAGCCGCTCTTAATTGATATGCACACAATAGCTCAGCAAGGCAGGTCGCTCCAGACATCACTAGCAGCTGTTCTACTAATAGTTTATACAACGCTACCCGACCACGCTGCTGCCCCGAGGACGTAGTTAGTGGGAACATAGTTAGTGGGAACATAACCAATGGGAACATCGCCAGTGGGAACGGAGGTCAGGAGCTATTGATTCACGCTAGTCACTACTGCAGGGATGAAGCAATGGCCCTGGCCAGCTGGTCAAGCAGTTTAATCTCGGCGTCGACAAGACTTGCGTACCCATCACTAGCCTGAACCTGAGTTTGCGAAAACTCATAACGCTTTACTTTCTCGTCACCTTTGAGATCGCTTACCGACCAGCTAGCCACCAGGTGGGCACGACCATCCAGGGTGCCATGAAATTCATCCACACGCAGGTCAACCCGGGAATCCCACTGAGATTTTTGCGCCTCATTAACGCTTAGTGGGTAACCCAGTTCATTGGAAGTTTGCGCGCCCACGTAGTGCCAGATACCGCGATTGAGAGGCTCAACCCAGAGATGATATTGGGCTTCGCGTACCTGATTATCAGCCACCTGCACAATAATACCTGCACGATCCAGATAAGAAGCAACTGACACCCGCCCCCAACCGATAGCAGGAGCATTCTCGGCGGATGGCGATACAGTTTTGATATCCGTCCGCAGCAAGAAATATTTAGATTCCGGTGGGCTACTGGCACAGCCGGCCGTCACCAGGGTCAGGGCCAGGCTCAGAGCCAGAGCCAGGGCCCGCAACAATATCCTTACCTTCATAGCAGCACCTCCGGTTCAGGGTCGGGCCTGATCGTCTTTGGGAAAATAAGCAAACTGGGCTGCTTTTCAAGAGTAGTCGAGAGCCCATCCAAACCCTGGAGGGTAAGGTTTAACTCGGCCAGGGCGCGAGCCAGGTCATCATAAAACTCGGAACCTGATGAAAACGACTCGAGTGTGCGAGTCAGTTCAGACATCGTCTTCGTCAGCGCCTGCGGCATGGATTGCACCTTATCACTGGCAAGAAGTTCTCGCAGTTCTTTCACCGTGCCATCCAGTCCGGCAAGCGTGCGGTTGGCAGACTCAACGGTGGCTTCAACGGGTAAACCATTTAATTTATCAAGTAATTGTGAAACCTTAACCTCAATCCGCTCCAGGCCAGTCTCGATAGTGGGGATAGTGGTATAACCGTTGAAATCTCCAGGGGATGCGGAAGTCTCATTGGCATAAAAATCGAAACTAATCAACTTGCTTCCGGTCAGCAAATTTCCGGTAGCCAGAGTACCTCGCAGGCCATTTCCAACACCCGTTTTCACGGCCTCGATCAGCTGATCCGTCACAACTTGTGTATCGCCAAGGCCCAGTCGACCAGCTTCAAGCTTGATTAACACCGGTATCGCGGAACCCTGCCCCGCTATTCCTCCTCCAGCTGCGAGAGCATCAATCATAATTCTTTCAACCACGCCAATGTTAATACCTCTGAATAGTATTGGCGCTCCTGGCAGCAGCCCCGCCAGGGATTGCTTAAATCGCACAACATAGTAGGTATGATATTGATAACGCTTCTGGGCTGCACTGTCGTAACTGCCATAAAGCACAAATTCCGTCTCGTTGTCCACAGCAGCGCCCGCTGGCAGACCTTCGGGGACACCAAATGTGACACCACCCTGCAGGAGTGACTGCAGCGATCCGATATTGACCTTAACGCCGTCAACTCCGGCATCGACATGAATGCCGCTAACATTCCAGAAACGCGTCGCATCATTAACTAACACGTCGTAGGGTGCATCTATAAAAACCTGATGCCGAAACGTTTGATTATCACTGTCGAACTCAGTACTTTCCACCCGCCCTACCGCGTGGTCCTTGAATAAAACTGTCGTACCTGCACCAATAGATCCGGCCTCTTCACTAATAAGAGTTAAACGCAGTCCCGGCTCACCAACTGGCGTAACAGGAATATCTTCGAGGCCTTTAAAATCGCGGCGCCCCTCCTTGCCTTCGCCTGGATCCAGTTCGATATAAGCGCCAGAAACAATAGTGCCCAATCCAGACACTCCCGATGTGCCAAACCGCGGTCGCACCACCCAAAAACGAGAATCCTCCCGCAACAGGGACTTTGCAACCGGATCAAGCTGGACAACTAAAACCACACTATCCAGATCTTCACCAAGCGTCACGCTTTCGACAATACCTATCTCGACACTACGCGCTTTAATGCGAGTTTTACCCGCCTCAATACCTTCAGCAGTTGCAAAGGAAATGCTAACTTCCGGGCCTTTGTTAAGCGCTGTATGAACCGCCATCCATATACCCAGCAACAGCGCCACCAGGGGTACAAGCCAGATCGCGGGAACGCGGCGTTTTGTTGAAACCGTTGCATCAGCACTCATCATCTGCTCCTACTTCATCCCAGATAAGCCGTGGGTCAAAGCTTTCTGCCGCCAGCATCGTAACGATAACAACACCTGTAAATGCCAATATTGCCGCTCCCGGATGAATGACCAATATACCTCCCAGCTGAATAAGCGCCGCAAGAATCGCTACTACAAAAACATCAATCATCGACCAACGACCGACAAACTCTACGGCACGATACAGCACTGTGTGCTCCTGCGGTCGAGCAATCTTGCCCCGAGACGCTGTCCATACCAGTACAGATAGACCCAATAGCTTGCTCGATGGCACCAGTATACTGGCAATAAAAATAATTGCCGCCACAGGGTAGGAGCCATGATGCCAGAGCAACAGGACGCCACCCATAATGGTACTGGGCATCGCGGTGCCGAGCTGGTCTGTAACCATTATTGGCAAGAGATTTGCTGGAACATAAAGGATGGCGGCGGTGATCAATAACGCTGTAGTACGCTGCAAGCTACCTGGAACCCGAAGATGCAGATGACCGCCACAGCGGGGACAACACCCCTCGCTCACCGGTGTCAGCTTCATACACATATGACAGCTCGCCAGCCCCTTTGCTGCCGCGCTACCCGTCGGATAATCTGTCATTGCTGCGAGACCCTCTCGATAGCTTCCCACACCTGGAAACGATCCAGATTCGCGATAGCCCCTACAAAGCAAACACCAAAGGCCGCGTACGCCCAGAAGCCAATACCCAGCTCTACAGTCGCCAGGGCGGCAAGCTTGATCAAACTGACAATGACGCCAATCACAAACACTTCGACCATATCCCAGGGGGTGAGGCTAAAGATCACTTTTCCTGTTCCTTTGAGCCAATTTGCCGGCTGCTCCGTAGCCAGAGGTACTAGCAACACTATTATAGCGGCCAGCATAACTATGGGCATAATTACAATAAACCCCAGAACCAGAGCGGCGAGAACCACCAGGCCATCATTATAGAGAGCAAAAGCCGTTTCAGGCAGCGTCATTACGTTCCCTAACCCCGCTGACTGGAGCGAAAGGAAGGGATAGAAATTAGCAATGGCAAGAAGCACGCTGGCGCCGACAGCAAAAGCAAGGGAACGCGAAAACCCGTCGCGGGGTTTCCTTGACAGAACATGCTTACAACGAGGACAGGCAGCACGCTCGCCCTCCGCCAAAGTCGGAATATCAACAGCCAGATCACATTCCGGACAGGCTATCAAATGGGTCATGGTGAGGTGGCTGCCCCCTGACTTGATCCCGTCGGGGGAGTTGCCGGTGGAGTCCAGCCACCACCCAGGGATTTGTAAAGCTGGATAACAGCATTGAGCGCCTGCTGTGTCGATGAACTTTCATTAAGTTGCGCGGAAAAAAGAGTTCGCTCCGTTTCGAGAACCTCTAAAAAGTCTACTACGCCGGCATCGTAACGAGCACGAGAAAGTCGGGCTGCATTGCGCGCGGCCACGACCTGACGCCCATAGGCAGCATTTTCTTCACGGAAAGTACGCACCGCCACCAGAGCATCCGCCACTTCTCGAAAGGCCTGCTGCAAAGTCGCCTCATATCTATTCAAGGCCTGCTCTGTACGCGCTCGCTGTGCATCGGTCTGGGCTTTTAGCTGCCCCCAGTTGAGGATCGGCGCAAAAATATTACCGGCAATACCCCAACTCTCGGCGCTACTATCGTTGAGATCGGAAAGATCGTCACTGATAGCACCATAGCTGCCAGTGAGCGAAAGAGATGGGTAGCGGAGGGCTTCCGCGACGCCAATTCGGGCAGTCTCGGCGTGCAATTGCTGCTCAGCAGTGACGACGTCTGGCCGCCGCTGCAACAATTCAGACGGTAATCCAGTAGGCACATCAGGGAGCATTTGCTGCTCCTGAATAGCAAGCCCGCGTGCAATTGCACCCGGATTACGCCCCAATAGAATCCGCAGCGCATTCTCTGTCTGGGCTACCTGTCGCTCAAAAGAGGCAACCGCAACTTCCGCGAAAGCAAGCTCGGTCTGCGCCTGATTTACATCGAGTTCAGGAACCGTGCCTTTATCAAAACGCGCCTGGATGATTTCGAGATTGTGCTGGCGAGTCTCAACCGTACTCCGCGAGATGACCAGTCGTTCATCCAGGTCCCGCAACAGCATATACCCGCTCGCTACGTTGGCTACTACACTCAGCGTGACACTACTGTAGGCAGCTTCTGTGGCGAGCAGGTCCGCCCTCGCACTCTCAGTAGCCCGGCTCAACTTACCCCACAGATCTAACTCAAAGGAAAGATTTCCCATTAAGGCAAAGTTATTTCCAGTACTGGCTCCGGGCACTAAAAACTGGCTTTGCTTACCACGTGCGGCACCACCGGTCACATCAAAAAAAGGAAATTGATTTGCTCGTACGCCAGTAAACTGTGCGCTCGCCTGCGCTATACGCGCCGCCGCCACACTAATATTCTTATTCTCGGCCAGGGCAGCGCCAATAAGCCCCTGTAATTGTCGATCATGAAACACATCCCACCAGGGCAGGTAGGCAATACTCTCACCTTTACTCTCCTGGCCATCTTCCGGAAGCTCATCCTGAATCTCATCCTGAATCTCATCTTGAATCTCATCTTGAGAGACATCCCCGCTAGCGGCTTGCTGCGGGTACTCACCGGGCACATCGAGCGCAGGCCGCTCGTAGTCAGGAGTGAGGGTGCAGGCGGAAATCAGCACGCTAAAAACAAACAACAGACGAAAGCTGTGACCACGCATCTAGGGCTTTTCCTCGGCGCCTTGCTCGGGCTCAGCGAGCGGCGCGGATTTACTACCACCCAGATAGCGTTCCACCGCCACAAACATCGCCGGCACCAGTACCACTCCGACCACGGTGGCGACTAACATGCCACTGAATACCGTCATGCCCATGATTTTACGTGCTTCAGCACCGGCACCACTGGCAACCAGCAGGGGCAGCACACCGAGAATGAACGAGAAAGCAGTCATTAAGATAGGGCGAAAACGTTGTTGAGCCGCCACCAGCGCTGCCTCGAGAGCAGGCTTGCCCTTGTCCATTTCCATCTTGGCAAACTCGACAATGAGAATAGAGTTTTTTGCCGCCATGCCGATCAACATTACTAACCCGATCTGCGCAAACACATTGTTCTCGTAACTTTCACTCATCATGCGCGCCACCCACAATCCGCCAACAGCGCCAAACACAGCTATCGGTGTGCCCGCTAACACCGACAGGGGTAGTGACCAGCTTTCGTACTGAGCGGCCAGTATCAGAAAGACAAATACCAGTGCCATGATGAAAACCGTGGTACCGCTGCCCTCGGCGGCCTTCTCCTGAAAAGACATCCCACTCCAGGCATAGGACATGTCGTCGGGTAGCACCTCAGCAGCAACTTCCTCCAGCGCAGCCAGGGCCTGTGCGGAGCTATAACCCGGTGCGGGCTGGCCAGCAACCTCAGCAGAGCGGTAAAGATTAAAGCGGTTAGTAAACTCCGTACCACTGGTATTACTCGTATCGACAAGGGTTGACAGCGGCACCATGCCGCCCTCGGCATTGCGCACGTAGAAAAAGCGTATGCCATCAACATCTGCACGATATTCAGGCTCGGCCTGGACAAAGACTTTGTATAGCCGGCCAAAGCGGTTGAAATCGTTTACGTAAGCACCACCAAGAAATGCGCCTATCGAGGTATTGAGATCCTGTAATGAAACCCCGAGTTTAAGCGCCTTGGCATCGTC